>OFMV01000673.1_pt1 | contig 30385 bp, 31 predicted proteins | sample 1541881 | NCBI WGS metagenome assembly OFMV01 (sample SAMN04209220, study PRJEB22552) | human gut metagenome | biome: gut; material: feces | host: Homo sapiens | place: USA: Oklahoma
CATTACCCTATGTAATCTTATAGCGTATCTAGACCCTAACTATTTTTATATAGTCCTTTTTATCTACTCCATCTATTTCAAGATGAATTGCTTCTGATATCATCTGTGGCTTGAATTGATTATTCCCATTAGTAAATACATTGACTTTTTGAGGAAGATAGTTGTTTACTTCCATAAATCTTAGTGCAATAAACCTATTGAACCATATATAAGCAACTTCTTCCATGACATGATTAAAACCATGTTTATTCACTTGCAAGATTAATTCATTTAACTGTTTCTTTTCAGTATTTGAAAGAAGTTTTCCATTCACTGATTCCGAATCGTATTCAGGTGTTTCTTTTTCAGTAACTCCATATTCATATGCTTTTTGGGATACTCTGGCTATAAGCTCATTTCTTGCCCAGACAGCATAATTCTTTATTGCACTTTTGTTCATGGTTTAACTCCTTTCAATTACTTAATTTCAATTTCGTCACAGTCATTCAAATAACTATAAAGTTTTGCTTTCATCGTATTCAAATACTGGTCAATCTTTTCCTGTGAATCCAAAACTGCTGGATTAAAGACAACCTGTCTTTGCAGTTTGGTAACTCTCTTATTTTTAACTGGCTGAACTGGTGTTGTTGTCTTATCCTTTAGCAGTTCATCCATTTTCTGAATAATTCTATCTTTTTCATTGGTGATGGTATTCACCTTAACCTGCAACCATGTAAGCTTAGTAATCTTTTTCGCTTCATCTAATCTCTGATTAAGCACTTTCTTACCATTTTCAAATTCGTTTGCAAGTTTAGGATTATTCCCAGCTTTATCTTCAATTTCATGAATGCATTGACTTACAAGATCTTCAATTTCGCTCTTTATTTCAGATTCTTTTTGTGATCTGATTTCATTGATTTTGGAGATACAGTCATTAAGTTCTGGAATTCTACGATAATTAAATCTTCCAACTACCCTTGTAATATCTGCAATCTTTTCAATCTCAACCTTGACCTCAGGAATATTGAATAAGAAATCTCTATCTTCTGTTTCCACCTGATGTTTGCAACTTACAGCATTATCATAAAGAGTAATCTGATTCTTATAGAAGTCCTTAACATCAGACATGTCTTCTTTGGAATCAAGCAAGTCATCACTTAAAATGATAACCTTATCGATTAAAGCAATATTATCTGTTTTAGCCAAAAGTACATCATTTACCAGCTTTTGAGCATCACGGATTTCATTCATTCCAGGATGTGCTCTTGATGTACTCTGGTTGGACATATCGATAAGCTCTGCTTTATTTGCTTCAAATGATTTGATAATAAATTGAATCAATCCATCTTCATCATTTGGAATATTTGTTACTTCAAAGTATTCTCTTAAGAATGCATTAACTTTTGCTATCTTAGCTGGAGAGATAATAACACGCTTTGTAATCTTTGTATTTCCACGTTCTGTCTTCTTACGCAAGAAATCAACCATTCGATAATCGTTAGGCTGAATCGTCTGGCCAGAATTCTTGATTGTAACTTTCTGGTCAAATATCAATTGCGCAACAACGCCGGCAATATCAATCTCTTTCCATCCATATGGGATAGCCTGATAACGTGACTGAATGTTCTCCATTGTTACAGGCATCTTCATCATTTCCTGCATATCTAAATAGCTTGAGATTGTTTCACAAGCTTTTCTATTAGGCTCCATACCTTCAAAATAAGCTGGAGTATTCCCTAACAACACATCCTTAACTTCCTTATCCGACTTAAAGTTAGTATCAATTTCTGCTAAATGAGAATATGTATGGTCAACAAGATAATCTAATGCTTTATCAAGAATCTGTCTTACACTTGCTCCTGATAAAGATACAATTTCGCCATCAATATAATATTTGCCATGGATAATAGCCTTAGCTATTTCATCTTTTGCTTCTTTTTCTAACCGTGTTCTTTCATTTTGCTTTGCCTGAATGATATCCTGAATGGATTTAGGAAGCTGATCTACTCTTTTCTGACTTACATATTTCTTGATTTTTAAGGATAATTCAATATTTTCAAAATAGTTGGAATCATTATTCAACAAGCAGATGGCTTCATGACCTTTAGAATCAGCAATCAGCTTCAAATCATTTCTGTTATCTGCTGCAATTGTAATGAAGTGCAGTTTCATTCCACCAGTTGAAATACCATGAATTTGATTATCTACCGACTTGTCAAAATCAAAGTCCTGATCGTATTTCTTGGATCTATATCTCTTGACTGGATACAAATCATTGTCATCAAATATCAGTTTGCATACATCACTGATAACTGCAGAAGAATCGATAACAATATTATTAATCTCTCTTTCAATATCCTGCTCTTCATTGGTTAAGAATGTATAGATATCTCCGTTACGTGCAACATAATTGTTTTTCTGCAAACGATCTAATGATTCTCTGATTTTCTGCTTCAACATTAATTTATCTACATTGATCTTATCTGCCATTAGGATAGTAAGATTATCGATATTGGACTTAATATCATCTACATAACGAACAAGATACAGTAATTCCAATAAATTGACATCATCCTGAATTAAACCATTTCCATTATTAACTGCTTTTTGTGCTCTTTCGATAACAGAGCGAACAGAATCGGTTAAAGACCCATGTAAAGTTGAGTAGAACTTATATAGTGGTACAATTGTCAATTCATTATCATATTCAACACTTTGTGCAGACTGTTGGAAGCCACTAAGCATTGTTCTTTCACCTTTTGATGCATGAGCACCAACATGACCATGAATACGTACTTCGTTAAATATCTTAGGCATGATGATGAACTGGTAAGGAACAAATGGATATACTCTTTCAAATTCCAGTTGTGATGAATATCCCTTAATGTCTTTTACATCTGTATCAAAAGCATATAGATTCTTTAATACCGAATCATTATTGTCATATACCTGATCCAATATATTTATTGCTTCAGGTGTTTTTGTCAAAAGACGTTTTTCGATAACTTCACCAGCTGATGAAGAAGTCAATGTAATCTGAATTGGGAATCTGGCCATGATACGTGAAAATTCATCGTGTCGAACCTTAAGCATCTCATCCAGTGCTTCTTGTCCCGTGGCTACTACCCATACTTGTCCACGACAAACACTGCCTAACTTTTCAATAATAGTTTGCAAGTTAAGCAGGAGATCTGTATTTGTACTCATGTATTGTCCGGCTTCATCGATCATGAAAAGAAGTCTGAATTCTTTTCCTTTTGAATCAACATACTCTTTGATTTCATCGACAAGCTGTTCGATACTTACATTAGTATCCTGTGTTCCGTCAAACCAGTGCTGAGCTGCCGTTTCACTGATTCCAAGAACCTGTACCATTGCAGGAATGATATCATCTTCCCACAATATATAATCCTGTCTTGAATCTTCCCAGGTTCCACCATTTATTTCTTCAAATACTTGTTTGAATTCATCAAGCTTTCCTTGCTTAGAAATAAACTGTTCAAGTTTAGCTACTTTAGTATCTCTACCATAGAAACCTAAATGATTATAGAAGACTTTTGTGAATACCTTTAAAACAGCGGTCGCATCCTTATCGGCAGGTCCTTCAGAATCAATGTTGAAAAGAATAACTTCTGTAGGTGCTTGTGTAGATTTTCGAATATTCATGAATGTCAGTTCATCATCGAATTTATCCTCAAAATAATCTACAACTTTCTTTCCATTAAGTTCCTTATTTTCAAGAAGATAAGAAAGCATCTTTAAGAAATGAGATTTACCTGATCCAAAGAAACCAGTAATCCAAGCTCCTACATTATCAGTAGGAACATCAAAGCCTTCACTATAGACATTAAAGAAGTTTGTAAAGTGCTTCTTTAATTCGTTAGTGACTACATATTCCTTTACTTCCTGTTCAACAACATCCGTTTTATCCTGTTCTACCTGAATGACACCATTGATTTTACGATTGATGTCATCTCTAAACATGTTCTTAATCTGCATAATATCTCATCCCTCTCTAAAACATATTGAATGCCCTATAATATGGATTAGGCTTTAATTCATTGAATAACTTAACAAAATGATTATCGAATGTACCTGGATACATTACTATTATCGGTTTATTGATAAAATATGGCTGTAAAGCTTCTAGAAGATTATGCACCCTTACAAAAGGAAATACTTTTCCAACACCCATCAATAATAGAATATCTTCCTGATTAAATTCATTATTAATCTTTTCAGCAAACATCTTTGCATCAAAACTCTTTTTTAAATAATCCTCTATGAATTCCTTGCCACGTTTCTCTTCCAGTTTTGGAATACGATCCAAGATTCTTCGATCTTCACATATTGACAAGAAGACTTTATAAAGGTCCATTTTCTTGATAGTACAATTCAGTTTTTCGTTAAGCAGTTCATCTACGAAATATCTGACAACCATCTCATCTTGAGGATCATAGCAAAACATTCGAATATTCACTTCATTGCTCAATCCCTCACCTTTTAGAAATTCCTCCTTTTGAATTTCTATCTTCATGTTATCTAGTCTTTCTTTAATGTCTCCCATAGTATCACCTCTACTCAAAACTATTAAAAGCACATAATGCGACACTATCTATGTCAGATACAATGCTTTTAAAATAAGAATCCAGATAAATAGAATTAAGCTGTGTTGCTTTTCTGTTTTCAAGGTATTCATTTTCAAGCAATAGTCTCATCAGCACCTGTTTGCACTTCTTAATAGTTGCTTCTGACCACGAAGCAATATCATCGTTCTGTTCCTGAAGTCGAGTAAAGAAAGAGTTAATGTCAGTCATTGAAAAATGGTAGTCTCTAGTTTTGTACTTTTCACCAATAACACCAACCATAAAATCCCAAACAAGCCTATTCTGTTCCATCATGGCAAATAAGCACGCTTGCTTTGCAGATTGAACATTTCCGGTTGCGATTATTTCAGCAACTCTATTGTCATCAAATATACGAAGCCTTGATAAACATGTCCTTGTGATTTCTTTCAAAGACTTTTCTGTGGGATATTGAAATAGATTATCATTTACAACTTCATTTATTATTTCTTCGTTGTTTTTATTTTCAATTATTAGCTTTGCAATTGTTCTCATTTCATGAAAAAGGAACTGTTCTCTGGTAATTGCTTTATATTTAATCAACGGATTCACCGTCATCCACCTCCATATCATTCTTTAATTGATGCTTAATTCTTTCTAATATGTTTTTAATTTGTCCTTTTTCAAAGCGTTCCAACAGCGACCCGTTAGAAAAATGATCTTCTCTAAGTAACATTGTTAATAACACTCTACATTTAAACAAATCAGCTGTATCCAATGATTTTAATTCTTCATCGCAATTGATTGGATGAGTGCTTAGATAATTCCCATAATCTCGAACAGCTCCCCCAATTAACTCAATCAGTTCATATAAATCATTTTCATAATTAATGTCGTATTCTGAATAGCTTAGTAATTTGTTAATCAATTCTTCTCTATTCATCATTGTCTTTATATAACTCCATTACATCCTCAATTCGACAATCCAAGCATTCACATATCTTGATGATAGTTTCCATTGATACCACTTCATCTTTGGATAATCTAGCCAATGTAGCTGGTGTTAGCCCTGCCGCTTTAGCCAAATCAGTCTTCTTCATCTTTTTATCAATGAGCAATTTAAACAAATTGTTATAACGAACTTTCATAATGGGCTCCATTCTAAAATAATCTAAGGATATTATAACCGATTTCAAAGCTATAGAAAATAGTAAAAATACTCTCAAAGTAATATTTTGTTCAATCAGAAAAATATGAGTGTAAAATTATAGTTTGTGAAAATATTTATTAGAGCTCCTCCAATCTCCACAAAAGTCAGAAAAGGTATTTTTATCTAATGTAAGACTTAAGCAGATCACTGTTCTTGCAGTAGATCTGTTTTTTTATACCTTCTGTAACTTTTAAAAAGAAAGCAAAAATGCCTTTTCTTTGTCCAATTTAGACCACTTAACTGGCCTATTCAGTTGAAGGGGTATTGATTATGAAAAAGAAGAATTATGAACTCGAAAACGAATTCAATGAGTGGAAAGATAAGGAGGACCAGCAATTGAGAGAATTGAATTATCCAGAAGATAAAATAGCTACATTAAGAAAATATGATCATGATTTATTTGTAAACAAAACCAGAAGGCAACAGCGAAAAGAACAGATAACTGCCGATGCATTCTTCATTGCCATTCCTGCATATGATAAGAAGGAGATCAATACATTTATGGACCTATTGGATATTGTCGAAAGTGAAACACTATTCACGATGCTAAAGAAGACAGACAAGCAGCTGCAACAGATATTCCTGCTTCGTTATTATGGTTATGAGGTTGAAGAAATATCAGATCTGTTGAATATCAAACCCGATACCATCTACAAGAAAATCCAGCGTTTCAAAGAAAAGCTTAAGAAACAGTAACTTATCCACACTTACCTGTGGATAACCATGTGAAAAGTGACATTTTTATGACACGATTATGAAACATTTGATTCTCTTCTTGAAACTACAATATTAGTAGGAGGAAATACCATAATGGAAGAAATGATTTCAATACTATGTGATGAAATACTGAAATCATATCAAGCTGGTTTCAAAGAGGGAATCAAGATTGGATATGAAGCAGGTGCAAATTCTTTACAAGACGATCAATAAAAGATCGTTTTTTTAAATTTGTTGTCCAATAATCATTCATTTCATGGCCTATTAGGGTGAAGGGATAAGAATTTCCTTTATTCCCCATGATCTTTGAAAATAGGATAACAACTGTTAAAACCAAAACCTGTATGCCCGAGCTGGATCAATGATGCGCGATGACTATCATATACAGCCTATAAATAATATATGGTAAGAGCGATGATACTTCAGAATGATCAGCAGCTGTTAACTGTGCCATGACGGTATACAGGATAATGATACTTTCAGCGATGAGCGCACACGTAAGATGCGTGGGTGAAACTCCCATGATTGATGGCTGACAACCATCTACTTTAGCAGGATTCCCTATCGTTTTCGGGTTATCAGGGATAAATAGAAAACAAGATGAATACTAGATTAATATATCAGCCAGGTTCAACAGCCTGGCTTTACATATGAAGGAGCTGTTATATTTATGATCAAAGTAAAACGAGGAGATGTTTTTCTTGCTAATCTAAGTGATGCAACCGGATCTGAACAGGCTTTTGTTAGACCGGTCGTTATTATCCAGAACAACTGTGGCAACAAGCATAGTCCTACAACCATTGTTGCCTGTCTATCTTCCAAGATTGAATCAAAAGCCCATCTTCCAACTCATTACATTCTTCCGGAAGGCATTGGCCTCAAACATCGATCCATGGTTCTTTGCGAACAGATCAAGGTCATCGATAAGTCCAGGCTGCTAAAGAAGATCTGCCATATTTCAAAAGGACATATGCACATCATCGATCACAAGATCAAAATATCACTCGGTCTAAAGAATATACATAGACAAAAATCATAGGTACAAATCCTACTTTTGCAGGTGGGATTCTTTTTTATCAAAAGCCTATAACAAAGGAAAGGAGGATAACCAGATGGATAAGAACAAAAACAGATTCATAGATGCAAAAGAAATCATGGAACTTACCGGATTATCCAAATCTGCTGCATATAAGCTAATCCAGCAGTTGAATGAAGAGCTTGCACAGAAAGGTTACATGTATGTTCGTGGAAGAGTTATCTATCCTTATTTCTATGAAAGATTCTTTGGAAAGGATGGAGATAGAGATGCCGGTATATAAGGATAAATCAAGAGGAACCTGGTATGTCGTTACCCGCTATAAGGACTGGACGGGCAAGCTTAGGACCACAACCAAAAGAGGATTCAAGTCCAAGGTTGAAGCCAAGCGTTATGAAGTTGAATTTGCTGAAAAGAAGGATAACAGTCTATCAATGACTTTTGGAAGCTTTGTTGAAATCTATATGGATTCAATGGAAAAAAGATTGAAGGAAAATACACTTCAGACGAAAGTAGCAATCATTGAAAAGAAGATACTGCCCTATTTCAAGGACAAGAAGCTTTGCGAGATAACGCCAACCGATGTAATCAGCTGGCAGAATGAGATGATGAAGCAAACTACCAAAACGGATAAGGAGTTTTCCCCCACCTATCTAAAAACACTGCATAACCAACTGAGTGCAATTTTCAATTATGCCGTCCGCTATTATGGCTTGAGCAGCAACCCTGCTAGAGTTGCCGGCAATATGGGAAAGGAAACAAATGGTGAAATGCAGTTTTGGACCAAAGAGGAATACATGACCTTCTCCAAAGCCATGATGAAAAAGGATGGAATCTTCCAGGCATTTGAAATGCTTTACTGGTGCGGATTAAGACTTGGCGAAATGCTGGCATTAACGCCTTCTGATTTTGATTTTGACAAGAAAACCGTTCGGATCAACAAAAGCTATCAACGCATCAAAGGCGAGGATGTAATAACAGATCCTAAAACCATCAAAAGTAACCGTGTTGTCCAGATGCCAGATTTCCTGGCAGATGAAATGGTAGACTATTTATCCAGGCAATACGAGCTTAAACCAAATAACCGAATCTTTACAGTTACTAAATCCGGCATGCACCATGAAATGGATCGAGGATGCAGGGAAACCGGAGTCAAAAGGATTCGTATCCATGATCTTAGACACTCACATGTATCATTGCTGATCGAAATGGGATTCTCTGCTGTTGATATTGCCAACCGTGTTGGCCATGAAAGCGTAAAGATCACCTATCGTTATGCTCATATGTTCCCTTCCAAAGACAAGGCAATTGCTGATAAGCTTACTGATTTCAGAGGAGGTGCTTTCAATGAGTAAGAAGAATGTAGATCAGAAAGGAAGATTCAGAAACAAGATTATTTCCTTCCGTGTTTCTGAAGAGGAAGCCAAACTTCTAAAACGTCGTGTTTTGTTATCAGGACTAACAAAACAGGATTACATAATCAACTCGCTCCTTGGCAAGGAGATAGCTGTTTATGGAAATCCGTTTGTATTCAGAAGCCTTCATGATGAACTTGTGCATTTTACCAACCTATATGGTACGGCGATTGATTCCGATGATGAGGAAATGATGGTCTGGGTACTAGAAATGATCCTGGCGATGCGTTCAAAGGATAAAACAATCGTAAAACCGTAAATTTGTTTTCAAAAATATTTTCATATGAGAATAGTACAACGTAAAAATGGCTTAAATAAGGCACATTATTGTGATTAGGAACTATTCTTCATGTGTAAGAATTTAGTCATTTTCATCTGATTTCAGATCAAAAATGGCTATTTTTTTATGTTTCTACATAGATTCTCGAATGCAGAAATCAAGTTTTTGTATTCGTTTCTATGATTTTCATGTGATTATTGAGCTGTTTTACTGATAAATAAGGCAAATGTTCCTGGTGGCTTGGAGGTGTGAACCTCTAAGCCACGGTTTGCTTCAGGGTCCAAAAATACCAACGTCTAAGCCACCAGGTACCTTTTGGCAAAAAACGGGTCAAAATGTTTTCACGGAGGGCAAAAATAGTCCAAAATTGACTGATTTTTTGCTCTGAAAACACAGAAATTCAGTCAAATGTTTTCAAAATGTTTTCAAAGGAACCCAAGACATCAAAAAAACCGCTAATATTAGCGGTTTTAAGCACTTTGGGAACTATTCAAACTCGATTGTTCCAGGAGGCTTACTAGTAAGGTCATACATTACACGGTTAACCCCACGAACCTCATTGATAATACGAGACATAACTTTATTTAATACTTCATATGGAATCTGAGCAGATTCAGCAGTCATAAAGTCAATTGTATTAACGGCACGTAAAGCGATGGCATAATCATATGTTCTTTCATCACCCATAACACCTACGGAACGCATATTTGTCAATGCTGCAAAGTATTGACCGATTGAACGATCCAATCCAGCATTTGCGATTTCTTCACGATAAATGGCATCTGCATCTTGTACGATTTTTACTTTTTCTTCAGTTACTTCACCAATGATACGAATTCCTAAACCAGGTCCTGGGAATGGTTGTCTGAATACCAAGTATTCAGGAATACCTAATTCTAAACCAGCTTTACGAACTTCATCCTTGAACAAGTCACGCAATGGTTCAATAATTTCTTTGAAATCTACGTGATCAGGAAGTCCACCAACGTTGTGGTGAGATTTAATTACAGCAGATTCTCCACCTAAACCACTCTCAACAACATCTGGATAAATTGTTCCCTGAACTAAGAAATCAACTTTTCCAATTTTCTTAGCTTCTTCTTCAAATACACGAATGAATTCTTCACCGATGATCTTACGCTTTGCTTCTGGTTCTTCAACACCCTTTAGCTTTTCATAATATCTTTGTTGCGCATTTACACGAATGAAGTTTAATTCATATGGACCTTCAGGACCAAATACAGCCTCTACTTCATCCCCTTCGTTTTTACGAAGTAAACCATGATCAACAAATACACATGTCAATTGGTTACCAATTGCTTTTGATAATAATACAGCTGCAACAGAAGAGTCTACTCCACCACTAAGGGCACATAAAACTTTTCCATCTCCAACCTTTTCACGAATAGCCTTAATTTGTTCTTCAACAAAGTTATCCATTCTCCAATCACCACTGCATCCACAAACACCACGAACAAAGTTATATAACATTTTTGACCCTTCTTGTGTATGTAATACTTCTGGATGGAACTGAATAGCATATAATCCTTTTTCTGCATTTTCACTTGATGCGCAAGGACAGTTATCTGTATGAGACGTAATTTCAAAACCAGGTGCTACCTGTGAAATATAGTCAAAGTGTGACATCCAACAAATTGTTTTTTCAGATACACCCTCAAAGATTTTAGAAGAAGTCTTATCCACAAGAACCTCTGTCTTACCATATTCACGGTGATCCGCTTTTTCTACTTTTCCACCCAATACATGCATCATCAATTGTGCGCCATAGCAAAGACCAAGAACTGGGATACCCAATTCAAATAATTCCTTTGAATATGTAGGTGAATCTGCCTCATAACAACTATTTGGTCCTCCAGTTAAGATAATTCCTTTTGGATTCATAGCTTTGATTTTTTCTAAATCTGTTTTATATGAATAAATTTCACAATATACATTGCACTCACGAACACGACGTGCAACCAACTGATTATATTGTCCTCCAAAATCAAGAACAATGACTAATTCTTTTTTCATTACGTCCTCCTATTAATTTCTCAACAATATTATAAAGTAGCAACCAATTATTTACAACGCTTTAAATAATCAATTACTTCATTTAAATCCGTACAAGACTCTTGAATATATTCCTTCATCTCGTCATCTGGTGCAATCTGATCTTGAATAAAGATGGAATGCATCTTCGCATTGGCTGCTGCCATAATTCCATGCTTACTATCCTCTAACACTAAACAGTTTTCTGGTTCCATTCCTAATCTTTTTGCTGCAGCCAAGAAAACATCTGGAGCCGGCTTTGATTTATATCCCTCTTTAGAAGATACAATCACATTTGGACTTAACACAAAACCTGCATGCGACAAGAACTTTTTAATATCCTGCGGGTGCGAACTTGAAGCCACCGCATAAGGAATCTTATTCTCTTCAATATACTCAATTAGATTCTGTAAACCAACCATATTGGCACTACCAGGCTCTTTAAAATATGTAAAGAAATAATCCGCACGCTCTTCCTGAATTTCTTCCATAACTCTTGTCACACCTGGATACATCATTTCAAACTCTGCAACCTTTCTTGAATCACAACCAATTAAAGGTTCCGGAAAATAGTCTGGACAAGAAACGCCTAATTCTTTAGCCTTCTCTTTAAACTCATCCTTAAACATCTTTTCCGTATTAAACATCAAACCATCCATATCAAAGATAACTGCTTTAATTTGTGGCTTTCTAAAATATTCAATCAAACATTGCGTACCTAAATCACTCATACCACGATCCATTAGATCCACATACTCTTTGATGATACGATTTACGCCATACAAAGGAAAATTTGCCTCATCCACCGCAATCTTTAAATCCTTCACAAAATGTTTCACATAAAAACCAGGCGCATAATCCTTCTCTAACATCTTCTTACCTTGGAATTCCAATTGTTTAGATCCAGCAGCACCATTACGCAAGAAACGATATACAAAAGATTCATCCACATCTTTACATTTCAAATACGACATGGCCTCACAAATACCTTGTAGCGTATTCGCAATCATGATTTGGTTCGCCATCTTGACATGTTGTCCACAACTCGCCTTGCCACAATACTCAATTTGTGTTCCAAACGCTTCAAAGATTTCTTTATTTGTTTCAAAATCCTCTTTGTCTGCACCAACCAATACAGTTAGAGTACCATTTTTAGCTCCCGTATCTCCACCAGTCACTGGCGCATCCAATACATGAACCCCTAATTCTTTTCCTTTTATATACAATTCTTTAGCTAACTTTGGACTTGAAGTCGTAAAATCAATACAAGTTTTACCCGCTTCAATACAACTAAAAATCACATCATATACTTCTTTAACATCACTAGGAAAACCGACCATTGTACAAATCACATCTACATTGGATGTCAAAGACACAATCGATTCTTCTAAAATGGCACCTGCATTTTTAGCTTGTTCTACCCTTTCTGGATGTCTTGCGTACACATGCACTTCATAACCCTTATTCAATAAATGAATAACCATTGGCTGGCCCATAATGCCAGCACCAATCCAACCTATTTTTCTCATTTTACTTTCTTCCTTTCACTAATATTGGAGCGGATTGCACCGCAATAAATTTCACAACTTCAAACATAAACTTAATTTCTTCTGCATTCAATTGACGAATCTCCTTAATTCCAGACAATGCCTGTTTAAATGAAAATTCAGTTAAATCCGCAATCGTATAAATTTCCATACGATCAAATAATTCTCCAATCAAATGACAATAACGCTCTTTTTCTTCCAGTGGACGATTCATTAATAACTTATTTACATATTCCAATAAATCATCACTCTCTTTTGTGAGTGCATCACAATAATTAAAGTCTTTTACATCCACACTCCACATAAGCGTATCATGCTGAACTAGACCAGAACCTTCGGCATCCATGACTTTCGTTTGTTCTCTATGATCTAAAACACGACCCACAATGCTATCCTTAGGAATATAGTTTGTGATCTTAGATACATCCTCATCACCTTGCCAAAAACCATCCGCAAAGCCAGGCCCATCAAAACTTTTCACACCTTCAATATATCCCTGTAGTTCTGGATTTTTTAAATAGGCATACATCGCCAGATTTCCACCCTTTGAATGCCCCGTCAAATACATCTTTGGATAGACTTTTTTCTTTTTTAATCCAAACAAATAACTCGTTTCAGGAATATCCGCAATAGTTTCTTTGACATAATCCTTCGCCAGGATTTGACAAGGAAGATCCTTGCTATAGGTCATCATTAAATTTTCTTTCCAACCCGTAATACTACCATCTGTACCACTAAAAGAAATAACGAAAGATCCATCTGGCAACACAAGTGTTACCACACTAAATTGAATCACATCTTCATCGCTATAGACTTTTTTATAGTTCTTTAACTTTATATTTCCATAACGAATCGTATCTTGTAATGCATCAATTAAATGTGGAAGATTCATTGAAAATGTATACTTACTTTTTAATTCCTCTTCACTATATAAAGAAAGATATTTACAACATGCTTCCTCTAAAGAAACCTCGTCCTTTTCCACAATGCCATCCCAATCCACATAAGATAAATCGGCACATACTAACATATCCACCTCATTAAAGGGACGAACAGAAAAGTCGATATCTCTTCTTAAATGTACATAATTCAATAAGTTTTCCATAATCAACCTCACTACATCGATTTTACAATATACAAAAGGATTAGCCAAATGACTAACCCAATTTTTTCGATAATTTTATATAATGATCTGCATTTGAAAGAATGTCAGAAACCTGAGATTCTGAAATCTTTTTAATGATCTTAGCCGGTACTCCAACCACAACACTCTTTTGTGGAATCACCATATTTTCAGGCACAACACAACCAGCACCAATTATACTATGGCTTCCTATACAAGCTCCATTTAAGATAATAGCGCCCATACCAATAAGCACCTCATCCTCAATCGTACAACCATGCACAATGGCTCCATGTCCAATCGTAACGCGATTACCAATTTTTAATGGATAACCACAATCCGTATGCAAAACACACTGATCTTGAATATTGCTTTCTTGCCCAATTTCAATCGCTTCTTCTTCACTACGAATCACGGCGTTATACCAAACACTTGAATCTTTGCCAATTGAAACATTACCTAAGATGGTTGCATTACTTGCACAAGAAAAATTCTTTTTAACCTCATCCAGTCTCTTACAAAGCCAAACTACACCATGCCACACATCAAATTTCATACCACAAGAAGGCAATGCCCCATACATAGTAAAGCCATGTTTTTTATGAAAGGCTATACTTTCTTCATTCGAATCTGTAATGCATGAAATGATCCAACGCATGTTTAATTTTCTGCAATCCGCTTCAAGCTGATCCAACATTTTTGAAGGCAAACCATAATGTTTTCCTTCTTTAAAATAAATAGTAAGTTCTACACAATACTTATACGCCTCTTTAGAAAAAGCCGGGTGCACATAGCCATAGCCAATTAGAACATCATCATTAAGTGCGACATAAAATGGATTTGTCTTTGAAACTTCCATCATATGTTCTTTAAATACATCAAAAGAATCTGGCACAACATCAAAAATCGCAACGCTTGTCTTTACATAATGTACATAGATTGGATATATACTTTCTAAATCTTTTTCTTGAAGTAAACGTAGCTCTTGCATAAAACCTCCTATTGGATTTCTAAACTTGAATCGGCAGTTAAACTTGCATCTGCTCTTCTTCCAGAAAGATAGGCGATGGTTCCTGCAACACCGATCATACTTGCATTGTCTGTACAACAATACATTGGAGGCACGGTAAACTCAACTTCTGGATATTCATTTCTTAATTCTTCTACTTTTTCACGAAGTCTTGAGTTGGCACTTACTCCACCACCTACAACGAAATGGCGAATATCTTTATGATCATCTAATACGGCTCTTACTCGAGAGAAAATTTCATCCAATGCACATTCTTGGAATGAACAAGCTAAATCTGCCATATCAAATGTCTTGCCTTGTCTTTCCATACGTTTCGTAAATTGTAGAACACTACTCTTCAATCCAGAAAAACTAAAGTCATAACGGCCCTGCGTTTTCGGTTTTGCCAGTTCGTATACTGGCTTTCCTTCTTTTGCCAATTTATCAATTTTAGGACCACCAGGATATCCAAGGCCCAATACACGAGCCACCTTATCAAAGGCTTCTCCAATCGCATCATCCTGTGTTTCTCCTAAGATTTCAAAACTTGTTTCATCCTTCATATAAACAAGTTCTGTATTTCCACCAGAAACAACTAGAGCCAGTACAGGATATTTCATATCCACAACTAATTCATTGGCATAAATATGCCCTGCCAAATGATGTACTGGAACTAATGGTTTATGGTAGGCAAAAGCCAAAGTCTTGGCAGCTTGCACACCAACGTGTAAACATCCAATTAAGCCAGGACCTTGCGTAACAGCAACCGCATCCACATCTTCCATAGTGATATTGGCATCCTTCAATGCTTTTTCAATACAATACGAAATATTTTCTACATGAATACGACTCGCAACTTCGGGTACGACCCCACCAAATTCTGTATGCACATCAATTTGGCTTGCGACCACACTCGATAGTACTTCCTTTTTATCTTTGACAACCGCAACGGCTGTTTCATCACAACTACTTTCAATTCCGATAATAATCATATAATCCTCCTACAATGCCAATGTCATCACAATAGCATCTTCTCCATCCGGATAATAACTCTTAGATACATTGACTTGAATAAAGCCCATTTTTTGATATAAATTCAAGGCCGCCTCATTACTAGCACGAACCTCTAATGTCATATATTCACAAGCCGCTTCTCGAGCTCGATCAAATAAATGCATCATCAATTCTTTACCATATCCTCTTTTTCTTAAGTCAGGATCGACTCCAATACGAGCTAGTTGCGCCATTTCAAAGGTTTCCCATAAAAAGGCGTAGCCAACAATGGTATCTCCATCTTCTAAGATCCAACCATGAGAAAAGGGATTCTCATTCAATTCATATAAACAATCTTTTTCTAGCCAAGGCTGTTTAAAACAAGCTTGTTCAAGTTCTAAAACACGAACAAGATCCGTGTCTTTCATTTCTTTAAAGATCATGCTTTATAGGCATCACTTTCTTTTAAATATTGAGGAACTAAGGCATGTACATTTTCAATTGTACGACTTGGTACCTCCATAAAATTCTTCAAGAAATCACAACTTGCAGCTTCTTGATTCACCAAATAACCATCTCCATATAATGTTCCAGGATGTTTATTTAAGAAATCTTCCAATTGATCGACTTCTAAAATTTGTGTTTCACCAACCACAACACCCTTTTCTAAATGTGCTACATACGCTCTTTTACTACGCGCATCCAAAATAACATTGGCACTTTCATCCATACCCGCAAACAACTGCATTGTACTAATACACTTTAATGTTTTATGCATTTGTGTACAAAATACTTTCGCAATTGTCATCGCAATACGAATACCTGTATAAGAACCCGGACCATCTGTAATGATCACTTCATCTACGTCTTTGTAGTCTAAACCTGTTTTTTCAAGCAATTGATTTAATTCCACAAAAATCGTTTCACTTTGTTTCTTGAATGCTTCGATAGATACACCATCAATCAATGTTCCATCTTTATATAAACCTAACACTAATGCTTTATAAGCACTATCCATACATAAACTAATCATGATATGCCTCCACAATACTTTTTGATACAGGACCCGTATATTCTAATGTCACTGTACGATTTTCATCGATACCTTCTTCAAAAGAAATTTTGATATGATCTTGTGGCAATTGATCTTCAATAAATTCAGACCATTCTACTACAGTAATTCCTTCATCAAAACAATCTTCAAAACCTAAGTCCTGACATTTTCCTTCCAAACGATACGCATCAATATGATGGAAAGGGACTCCACCTTCTTGTTTATAATCCTTTAAGATTGTAAAGGTTGGTGAATTGATCACATTCTTTACACCCAAAGCTTTCCCGAAGCTTTTTGTCCAAGTTGTTTTACCTGCACCCAAATCTCCATCTAATGTAATGACTAATTGTTTATTTCTACAAAGATCTGCCATTTTAGTGGCAAATTCCTGTGTTTCTTGTAAACTATGAATTTCTATTTTCATAATAACCTCTTTCTACTGAAATACACTATTCCATCTTATATCTTTTTTCAACTATTTTTTCTTCATCATACGATTTCTATGCACCATGGCCTTGATTTGTTTAATCTGCGCAAGGCGATTTCGCACCTTCACTTCAGATCCCTGATCACTTGGTACATAATATTCTTTACCAACTAGAGCATCTGGAAGACATTGCATATCCGTCATGTGATATTCATAATCATGTGAATACTCATATCCTTTACTGTAGCCTAAATCTTTCATTAACTTTGTCGGCGCATTACGAATGTGTAAAGGCACTGGCTGATCTAATGTTTTTAGTGCATCACTTTTCGCATTATTATAAGCCACTTCTAAAGCGTTTGATTTTGGAGCTAAAGCCAAATATACAGCTGCATGCGTTAAGTGCACATTGCATTCTGGAACACCTAAATAGTGACATGCCTGATAGGCAGCCACACAGATTTCTAAGGCTCTAGAATCTGCCATACCAATATCTTCACTAGCCATACGAACGAATCTTCTTGCGATATATAAAGGGTCTTCTCCAGCCTCTAACATACGTGCTAACCAATATACAGCAGCCTGTACATCGGAGTTTCGTACACTTTTATGTAGAGCCGAAATAATATTATAGTGTTCCTCCCCTTTTTTATCATACAATAACGACCTTTTTTGAAGGCACTGCTTCAAAATATCCTGTGAAACATGAATTCCATCCAATTCACTTGGACTATTATATACAACCATCTCTAATGTGTTTAAACAAAAGCGGGCATCCCCACCTGAAAATGCGGCAATCGCTTCTATATCTTCATCCGTAATATGTATTTTTAAATTGCCTAATCCTTTTGAGCTGGAAATAGCACGAATAATCAAATCTTTTAAGTCATCCGTATTTAGACTGTTTAACACAAACACTCTACACCTAGATAAAAGGGCAGAATTAATCTCAAAACTAGGATTTTCTGTTGTAGCACCAATTAGAATGATACTTCCCTTTTCCACATAGGGTAAAAATGCATCTTGTTGCGCCTTATTAAAACGATGGATTTCATCTACGAATAGTATTGTTTTTTGTCCCAAGGCCCTACGCGTATCAGCCTGTTTCATAACTTCCTTGATTTCTTTAATGCCACTAGTAACAGCTGAGAAATCCACAAAATAACTCTTTGTCTGATGGGCAATAATACGTGCCAATGTCGTTTTTCCTACTCCAGGTGGACCCCAGAAAATCATCGATGTCACTTGATCATGTTCAATCATTTGCCACAAAAGATTTCCCTTAGCAACAAGCTGTTTTTGTCCTACATATTCATCCAATGTTTCCGGACGCATACGATCGGCTAAAGGCCTTGTATCTTCTTGTATCGAAAATAGAGAATCTTGTTCCATATGTTTCCTCCGTATGTACTTTATTATACACCACACAAAAGAAAAAGTGTTTGACCTTAATCAAACACCATCTTCTTTTTCTCAATTCGTCTTAAAAATACCCATCCCACAACACAAGATAAAACTTCCGTAATCACAAATGCATACCAAATCAAAGATACATCCCTATCATATTGAATGACTAATTTTGAAAATCCCCAAGCCAAAGGTAAAATCAAAATGGCTTGTCTAAGCAAGGATACGATCAAGGATTCCATACCTCCATTCAAAGCTTGATACACACCTTGAAATGCGATATTTACACCCGCAAACACAAAGCTAACGGATATGATTCGAACAGCACTGATGAAATATATTCTGGATTGTCCTGCATTAAATAGTGTCGCAAAAAAGTTTGGGAACAGTTCTGTAATTAGAGTACCCAAGACCATTAATACTATAGTATAGATTAAGCCACACTTGATTCCATTCTTAACACGCTGCTTATTTTGCATACCATACGAAAAGGCAATGATAGGTGTAATCGCATCTCTTAAGCCAAAGGCCATAAATAGTACAAATTGTTGTACTTTATAGAAAAGTCCATAGGCTGTTTGTGCAGATGCATCAAATTTTAGAATTAAGTTCATCGCATACACCATAAATGACATCAATGCCTGAGCAATAATGGCTGGAAGTCCAATCGAATAGATTTCTTTGATGATACGCTTATTTGGTTTCATATAAGTTATACCTTGATCAAATTCTTTATTTAAACGCATATGAAACACAACTAATAATAGAGCCGATAAAATTTGTCCAATGACTGTCGCATAAGCCGCTCCTTGTACACCTAAATTGAAGCCATAGATTAATACAGGATCTAGAATCATATTGATTACGGCTCCTGTAACTTGTCCAATTGTAGAATATAAGGAGCGTCCTGTAGCTTGGAGCAGTTTTTCAAATATAGAAAAGAACACAACGCCAAAGGATAATAGGCAACAAATCCTTAGATAGTCTACACTCATCGATAATACAAGCACATTCCTTGTTTGAGAGGATATATAGGCTTTAATGCCAAACAATCCAAACAACACACAAATAATATAAATAACTGTAGCTAGAAACAAACCATTTCCGGCTACTTTAGAAGCTTTTTCACGATTTCTCTGCCCCAAAGTTCTTGCGAGTAAGGCGTTTACTCCAACACCTGTACCAATGGCTAAGGCCACCATCAACATCTGAATTGGAAATACTAAGGTAAGTGCATTTAATGCGGCTTCACTTCCTTCTTTCATATTTCCTACAAAAGCACTGTCCACAATATTATAGACAGCTTGCAAGGCCATAGATAAAATCATGGGCACACCCATTTGAAGCATCAACTTATTGACTGGCTCATTTTTCATTTTGTTGTTTTCTTCCATTCTTTTTCTCCTTAAAACACAAAAAAGTGCATTGCCTACATAAGTTGGACTTACGCTTTTGAGCAACACACTTTACAAAAATATAAAAAAGTAGCAGAAAACTGGATTTACGCTGTTTCCGCTACTCGTTACGAAGTGATTATATTTTTATTTTTTTAATTTGTCAAAGTAAAATTACATGGCTTTTTCAATTAATTCCACACATTTATCAATACCCAAAACACCACTGTCTAAACACAATTGATAGTTTTTGGCATCGGCCCATTTACGATCTGTGTAATATTTATAGTAAGCGATACGACGTTTATCCTTATCTTTGATTCGTTTGTCTGGCGCAAATTCATTTTGTCCATAAACAGAAACAACACGATTCTTGCGATATTCAAAATTTGCATGAATAAATACATTTAATACGTCTTTACGATCACGAAGAATATAGTCTGAACATCTTCCTACAATAACACAGTTGCCTTTATCAGCCAATTCACAAATTACATTTCTTTGCGCAACATAGAGTTCATCCGATAAGTTATATCCATAATTATTCCAAATAAAACCAAATGTACTTGTGCTTGATGCATCTTCCCCATTTTCTTCAATATACTCTTTCGCAAAACCACTTTCTTGAGCAATTTGTTGCACAATTTCATAATCATAATAAGCATAGCCTAGTTTTTCAGCTAATTTCTTGGCAATGGTTCTTCCGCCACTTCCAAATTCACGTGTAATTGTAATTATCATAAGATACCTCCTAATATACAAAAATCGAGCCTTCTACAACTGGAATTATATCCCGTAAGAAGACTCGTTGTTGTAGATATTTTACCAAAATTATAAATTTTTTGTAAGAATTATTATTTGTCTTTTCCTTAAAGTCGTGGTACAGCATATTATATACACCATCACCTCACTTTTTATACACTGCACTATCTACTTATATTTTAATTCACAATAGATCAAAAGTAACGTAAAATGTTGCATTTTAACGCAAGAAAAGCAGAATATTTAAATTTACTTTATATAAAGCACTTATAGATATACATACCGCAGTGCGCAAAGTATTTTTATGCAAAATATACCGCAATGCGCAAAGTATATAAAAAGAATAGAATCTTTCGATCCTATTCCTTAGCTCCATATTCTTCATAATATGCATCAATTCTTGATTTTAATTCAGGATCTAATTTATCTCCTAAATATTCAATTACTTCTGGCATTGACACGATTGCAGCTGTTGGGAAACCATATAATTCACTCACTTCTGTTAGTGCCGTTTTTTCACCTTTTCCCTTTTCGTTACGATTTAAAGAAACCATCAATCCAACGATTTCAACATTTGCTGCACCACGAACCTTTGGTACTGTTTCTTCCATTGATTTTCCAGATGTCGTAACATCTTCAATCATAACGACACGATCACCATCTTGTAGTTTTGTTCCTAAGAAACTTCCCTTGTCAGCTCCATGATCTTTTTCTTCTTTACGATCTGAACAATAACGAACTTCCATTCCATATAAATGATCTAATGCGATTGTCGTCGCAACAGCCAATGGAATTCCCTTATATGCAGGTCCGAATAATACATCGAAGTCTTTACCATATTGATTGACGATTGCCTTTGCGTAATATTCACCTAATCTTTTTAACTGGTTACCTGTAACATATCCACCAGCATTCATAAAGAATGGGGATTTACGTCCTGATTTTAGTGTAAAATCACCAAATTTTAACACTTTAGATTCCAACATGAAATCAATAAACTCTTTTTTATATTGTTCCATTTTCTTGCCTCCACTTTTACAGAAATTCTATCACACTTCTGCACAATTTCCCATAATTGTGTGATTTTTAAACTATAAATATTATGGTAGTATAGAGCTGAGGTGATAGACAATGCAGGAAAATGTATTCTTTTTTCTGAAGGCTAAAAATAGTGTTAAATATTTATACGATAATATCAGTGTTGAAGATGGACTTGCCCTCATGCGCAAGCACAAATATACGGCAATGCCCATTATTAATAAGGAAGGCGTTTATGTAGGAACCATTACAGAGGGGGATTTTCTTTGGTACTTATTAGACCATCCTTCAATTCATAAAGAAGATCTAGAACAAATGGAGATTCGTGAACTAATTCGTGGAGACTTTACGCCACCAGTTCAAATCGATGTTCCAGTCGATCAATTGTTCGCTCAATCTTTGAAACAAAACTTCGTACCCGTAGTCGATGATCGTCAAATTTTTATTGGAATTGTGACACGACAATCCATCATTCAATATTTAATGAATAACGCAAGTAAATATCTATAATTTTAAAACAGCCAGATTTTCTGGTTGTTTTCTTTATCACATTGAAAAAAGCCTTTAAATTGTGTATGATAATGGGTATTAATGAAGGAGTGATAGTTTCATGAATCCGGATGATTCAGTCCCGTTACAGTATAGTTTAGGAGGGTTAATATGAACCTTCCCATCTTAATTTTATTTACATTTATTCTAAACATCTTGTTTTCAATGACAAGCAGCATCGTTTCTACAAATAAAGAAATCGAAGATGAATCTTATAAATATCAAGCTACATTAAAATGGTTATCTCTATGCATGGAAGTATTTGGCACTTTGATGAGTGTAATCTATTTACAATCTTTGATTCATGGTCCATTACTTTATGTAGTCGTACTTCTATTGGTGTATGCATATATTTTATTGAGTGATTTATTACCAAGAAAATTTGCGAATGCTCATTTAGACAAGTTTGAAAAAACATTTATGTCTATTGCGAAAGGCGTTCAATCCTTATTTACACCATTTACTTTCTTCTTGCGTTTTGAAGTAGAAAAAGAACAAGAAGATTATTCCGAAGAAGATATTTATGAAGTAATCAACGGTGGTGGAGTAGAACCAAGTCAAAAAGAATTTATCGAAAACTTATTCGAATTTGATGATACGCCTGTTGAAGAAATTTGTACGCATCGAAGTGAAGTTGTTTGTCTATATCTAAATGATGATAAAGAAACATGGAAAAAGACCATTCTAGAAAATCGTCACACATTATACCCTGTATGTGATGAGGATAATGATGATGTCGTAGGTATTCTAGATACACGTGATTATTTCCGTTTAGATTCGATTGAACAAGATAACGTCATCAATAAAGCAATGGATCAGCCTTTCTTTATTTCACAAAATATGAAGGCCGACGTTTTATTGAAGGAAATGAAAATCAAAAAAGTATACTTTGCGGTTTTACTGGATGAATACGGAGGAATGACCGGTATCGTGACTTTACACGATATTATTGAAACCCTTCTTGGTGAAATCCAAGAAGATGATGATATTGATGAGCCAGATCCAATCCAACAAATTGATTCTGATCAATTTAGAATCTATGGCCAAGCTGACATTGAAGATGTCGAAAAAGCTTTAGGCATTTCATTAGAAGATGAGGATTGTGACACATTTGGAGGATACATTCTAAATCATTATGGACAAATTCCTGATGAAGGTTCACATTTTAAAGTCAGTCTAGGCTTAATGGATGTATATGTTAAGGAAGTAAAAAATCATCGTATCGGACAAACTATTGTACAAATAAAACGAAAAGAGGAAGGAAACCAACATGAAAGCACTGAAAAACGCAATCGAGACTAGAGGACATTTTATCAATGATGAGGTATTAAAGGTAGATGCTTTTTTAAATCACCAAATTGATTGTTCTTTAGTAGATGAAATGGGAAATGAATTTTATGAACACTTTAAAGACAAAGGCATCACAAAAGTAGTAACCATTGAATCTAGTGGTATTGCCCCAGCTTATGCGACAGCCATCCGTTTGAATGTGCCATTGATTTTCATCAAGAAAACACAACCAAGTACAATGATTGATCCTGCATTTGCGGAAGTCTTCTCTTTCACAAAGAATAAGACATATCCAATTTGTATTGAAAAAGAATACTTAAAAAAAGGCGATAAAGTTTTATTCATTGATGATTTCTTGGCAAATGGTGAAGCATTCAAAGGAACAGAAAACTTAATTGCGCAGGCACAAGCTGAAATTGTTGGTGTTGGCATGGTGATTGAAAAAGCTTTCCAAAAAGGACATGCGTATATTTCTGAAAAGGGATATGACCTTTTGGCATTGGCATCTATTGCAGGTGTTAAGAATAAGAAAATTACATGGGCTGATGAATAATCAGTCCTTTTTTTGAAAACAAGGGGATTCTAATGAAAAATACATTCAAAAAACTATTTATTAGCTTTACCGTGTTATCACTTACTGCATGTGGTTCAACTACAATGCAAGACAATACGTTTGCAGCTAAAGAAAACAAGGGCTTCACAAAATACACAAACCAATTGGTAGTTGAATATGCCGAAAACGACTATACAACGATGCACCAATTCTTCGAACATCCAGAAGACTATGGTATTGATATTAATAATGTAGATGTTAGTCTTGGTGAATTTTATACAGACAATACTGAAGAAATCAAAGAAGATCAAAAAGAATTAAACAAGTTTAATCGCAGTACTTTAGACAAGACGCAACAAACCATCTATGATGAATTAAAGTATGAGAATGAATTGAGTTTAAAAGCAGAGAACAAGAAATTTCAATATTTAAACAATTGTTGGAGCACAATGAGTGGACTTCACCAAAGTTTGATTTCTGTTTTTTCTGAATACATTTTACGAAGTGAAAAAGATATTCAAGATTTGATTACTTTAATCAACGATGTGCCTCGCTATACAAATGATGTATTGGAATATACAAAAAAACAAGCAGATAAGAATACGTTACAGTTTGACTATGATTCTGTTATTCAAGATATTCAAGATGTCATCAATAATAAAGAGAATAGTTCAATCACAAGTGCATTATATAATGCGATTGACGCTTTAAATCTAGATGAAGAAAAAACAAATTCTTATAAAACAGCCGTTAAAGAAGCCATGGACACTAGCTTCTTTCCGAGTTATCAGGCTATGTTAGATACATTGACCTCTCTTCAATCCAAAGTACAACCTTTACAAGGGTTGTCGAACTATAAGAATGGTAAGAAATACTATGAAGTATTAGTTGAAAATGCGACAAGTTCTACCGATTCTATTTCAACCATCAAAAAGAATACACAATCTGCAATCAATTCGGCTATCACTAAATTCCAAAAGTTATATAAAGCCAATCCAATGATTGCGTATGAACTCGATTCGGTTTCAACGGATTTTACGGATGTAAATCAAATTCTAGAAAGCCTTCAAAAGAACTATAAAAAGGATTTTCCAGAAGTAAAAACCATGAAATATGATTTAAAGGCACTACCAGAAGATCAATCTGTCAGTGGAATTGTTGCCTACTTTATTACACCCGCCTTGGATTATTCACAAAACTATCAAATGCGCTACAACAAACGTGATTATGGTGATGATCCATCAAGTTTAACACTTTATCAAACATTAGCTCATGAAGGTATTGCCGGGCATATGTATCAAGCGCAATACAATAAGGAACATTTAAAATACCCAATCCAATTCTTCTACAACAATCTAGGTATGTCAGAAGGTTGGGCTACTTATATGGAAAGCATGTCTTTACATTATTTAGATAATAATGAAGACTTATTAGAAGCCTATAACTTAAACAATATTCTTACTAATCTATATATTGTTTTAATGGATATCAGCATTCATTATGATGGTATGTCACTCAATGATTTCAAGAATGAATATGGCGATATGTTTAGTTCAGAAGGATTAGAAAGTATTTACAATCAATTGGCAGACAATCCAACTGTATTCTTATCTTACTATTACGGATATCTTCAAATTGTAGATTTAAAGAGTACAGCCAAATCTAGATTAAACTCAAAATTTGACAATGTAGACTTCCATAATGCCCTACTACAATATGGTGAAGTCAACTTCAATATTGTCAAACAAAGCGTAAATGAATACATCAACAAAAACAGATAAAACACAAAAGATGTTGGTTTAAATTTCCAACATCTTTTACATTTTTCTAGGGGAAAATCTCACTATATTTAACACTTTTCTAGGGGAATGTTTAAAGAAAATTACATTTTTCTAGGGGAAAATGCAACTATATTTAACACTTTTCATTCAATAATTTCTTTTTCCTACAAATACATTATATACACTTCTGTAACAACAACTCTTTTTGCGAACCGAATCATCATATGAAATTACATTTAATTCTTCCATCTTCTGAATTGTACGATTGATTGTTGATTTCGATAATCCTGTCATATCTTCTAATTCTTTTTTTGTAAATACAACTTGAGAAAGAATAATTGGCATAATCTTATATAGTGTTGCACTGTGAATCGTTTCCATTTTTGCCATATCTTCCTTATAGATTCTATCGATTTCATTCATTTTATAAATAAAGTTATTGCACTGATCCACTACGCATTGAAGGAAAAATTTGATGTATCCCAAATAATTTCCTTTACGACTTTCCATTAGATTAAATTGATATGCAGGCTTATACAATTCTAATATTTCAGACATATATAATATTGGTTTATCTTGTTCAAACCTTGCCATTTGAATAGGAATCAAAGCTCTTCCAAGTCGTCCATTTCCATCTGAATATGCATGAATTGTTTCAAATTGTGCATGAGATAATGCCACATTAATTAAATATGGATCAACAAACTCATCATTCATATATTCATACAAATTTTCTAATAAACCTGATACATTTTCTGGTGCAGGAGGAATAAATATCGCATTCTCAATACCCGCACCTTTAGGGCCAATCCAATTTTGAGTTGTACGAATATGACCTGGCTTCTTTTTAGAACCACGAACACTATCCAACAAAAGCCTATGCATAGTATTCACCAATTCAAAATCAATATCTTTTCCATTATTAATTTTTTCATATGCATATTCTACAGTTTTCTTTAAATTTTGAATTTCTTTATTATCATCCGTTTCTTCCATATACTTTAAATAATACATTTCATCTTGCGAAATCTGCGTTCCTTCAATTTGAGTTGATTTCAAACTCTCACTCAACAAAATAGAATCTAAAAAGTATTTTGAATCAAAATCCAAAGTCTGTAATTTAATCTTATATTCTGTATATTTTGCGTTTGCCTGAGACAATAATCTTAATAAGTCTTTATCCATCTTATAATTCACTGGATATAATTCTGCTCTAAAAGGTGTCATTTTTTCTATCTCCTGACTTTGTTTACATTATTTTACCACATAAAAGTATCATAATTTTAAATTTTGACTCATTTCACTGCTTTTTTAGTGTATTTTGATTCATAATTTCAAATTTTGACAACTTTTTATGCTTTTTAACCCCATTTTGAGTCAGACTTGACTCATTCTGACTTATTTTCAACAGAAAAAGTGTCATTTTTTTAAATTATGACACCTCCAAAAGAATATTTTCAATTGATTTTTCACTTTTGAGTATTTTTATTTACTTAAGGTAGTGAACTACTCAGCTACAAACAACCCAGCTTCTTGCTTCAACTTCCATTGTTTGATTAATACAAATTTGTATTTTCAGGTCTTATACGATATCTGGGACCGACAAAGCTATCTGGAAACCTCAAAAGGAAAGTTGTCCACTACGGCTACATCGAAAAGCTCCTTGAGCATCTTGGTGAACTCTTCAATATCAGAGAAATTTCCTTTGAATGCTGGGGAACTGTACAGTTTGTACAGAACCGTAAAGGCGTGATCTTTACTGTTGTTCCATTCGGTCATGGAGTTAAGGATGTGTCACCTCCAACAAAAGAACTCATGAAGCTAACACTGGAACAAAAACTTTCCCACAGCGGTCATCCGGTGCTTCTGTCTACGATGACAGAGGAATCCTTTTTATTTGAATATAGTGCGATTTGAACATAATATGTCTTGAGTTTATAGTTTTGGGGAGCATTGTTGTATTATAATTATAATAATTGTTCCCTACAAGGAGGAAAAATCATGCCCGTACAATATAGTGAAATACAAGAATTGCTCAGAAGTCGCGCCGATCTTCACGCTAGGCTTAATTTGATGCCATACGATGGAACACCTGAAATCAAAGAACGTGGCGACAAGAAAAGACTTTTCCTACGAAAAAGTCTTTTCTTGATCAACTTCACAGTAATCCTCTAATATTAGAACTGTGTTGTATTTCGCTTAATAAATTTACATGGAATCTCCATTTTTTGTCGAACTGATTTTCCCGCAAGAACTTTAATTAGCGAATCAACCGCAATTTCACTTAATTCTTCTTCTTGTGAATCAATAGAACTCATTTCCGGATAGCAACAAACGCATAGTTCTGAGTTGTTGAATCCAACGACATTGACATCTTCAGGAATCGACTTATTGATTTGATGCACATATTTAAGTGCACCAACAGCCATCGCATCATCACTGGCAATGACGGCATCAAAATCCAATTTTTTCTTTGCTAGTAAATCTCTTGCCTTTAATACGTTATTTGGCATAAGCACCTTGTATGCTTCCTGCACCTTTAAGCCATTATCAATCAGCGCATCTTGATATCCCTCTAATTTTTTTGTTGTGCTGTACGAATTGGCATCATACAAAAACACAATTTTCTTCCTTCCTGCTTCGATTAGATTACATACAGTATCATAAACCGCTTTATAATTATCTGTTAAAACACAATATACACCTGGTACTCGAATATAGCCATTCATGAGTACCACAGGAACTTTTTGGGCAGCATCCTGTAGGTATTGAATATCATTCTGTCCATAATTTCCTGCATAATGTGAACTAACTAATATCATCGCATCGATTCTACGATCTAATAATATTTTTACAGCTTCTACTTTTCCTTCATAATCAAAGCCACTACACATCAATATTGAGTCATATCCATATTTGCGTAAATTCTTCTCTAAATACGCAATCGCATTTGCCATATAACGATCGGATACATCTGGGCAAACCAAACCAACTGTTTTGACTGAATTTAAACCTAAGCCTCTCGCAAATACATTCGGTGTGTAATCATACTCATTCATAACGTCCCAGACTTTCTTTTTTGTCTTTTCTGAAACCTTAGGACTATTATTGATTACACGTGATACAGTCGCAATGGAAACGCCTGATAATTTGGCAATGTCATAAATGTTCATTATTGTTTCACTCCTCAACCCTATTCCAACGCACTGAGAATTGCAAGTACTTACATCATATTTCTTGTTGTAGTCACTCACATTTCATAAGTCAAGTTTTTTTGGAATCGTTTTCACACTTGTATTTAAGGGGTATTATCTCTTTTCTACATTTTATCAAAAAACAGATATGAAACATACTTATTTGTAAGCTTTTTAAATTTTTCTATTGATTTATTCAAAAAACAGGGTTGTTCTGTGTAAGTACTTACATCTAACATTTAAAATATAGACGGGTAGAAATGGTGCAAAAATTTATAAGATTTATTTTAACGACTTGGTAGCTGTTGCACTATGTCCTCTAGAAATAGGACTATATGTAATGTCGATGGTCAAGAGACTACACTTATTGAAGATATTGCCCAAGGACATAAATTTACGTTGAAAGATATTAAAAAGGATCAACCTATTATTAAATATGGATATCCTATTGGAATCGCGAAGGATATAAGGATATAAGGAAGTAGCTATCACATTAAGAGAGTCTATCAATGCCAATATCAACAACTGGTCCGCTATGTTGTATGATGGAAAAGATTACTATTTCTCAAATAAATACAAGATGCAGATTGTAGACAGAGTCGCTGGTGGAGACGGTTCAGGCCGCGTCCAAAGATAATAATTTATTTCGATAGCAACAGATTACTATCATGTATTTATTTCTCCTATTCCAACAATATACTTACAATTAAAATATCCTAATCGTAGTTATCTGTTACTATATATAAACCAATGGACCGGTATTCAACTCCAACTGAATATCGGTCTTTTTTTATTAAAATTTAGATTTATAATACATTAGAAAATTAAAACACCAATGTTGATATAAAAACACCAATTGAAGTATAACATTGGTGTTTTAATTTAATTGAACTAACACATCTCCTTATGGATAAAAGTATATTTGCTCATCCTTTATAAATTTTAGTTTCTATCCAAATATTTGATTTAAAGGTTCCATTTTTCACGATTTTTCTGTATATTGGGTATGG
>OFMV01000724.1_pt1 | contig 28867 bp, 17 predicted proteins | sample 1541881 | NCBI WGS metagenome assembly OFMV01 (sample SAMN04209220, study PRJEB22552) | human gut metagenome | biome: gut; material: feces | host: Homo sapiens | place: USA: Oklahoma
AAGAGAAGAGGCGGGGCATGCCCCGCCTCTTACACCACATCTCTGCGCGCTACCCATCAAGGGCTTCTTTTATTGAACATTTGAGGAGATACAGCAGCATATCCACTCGATAGATACGTCAGATAGTCTTAAAAATGGCCAAAATTGCTGCTACTGAAAAGGTATCAGTACTCATATTTGGCGATTTTTGGTCACGGCTCTTTAAAGACACCCTGCACGGCGGCGCTAAACAGCCTCCAGCGGCAAGCAGTCCGAAGACTGTCCCAAGTAACTAGCCGTTTAAGAACGTCCCCAATGACTAGTTATAGCGGCAGGCCTTAGCCGAGCATGGCGATGGCGCTCATGAGGACCAGCATGCCAGCAGCGTAGGGCAGCACCGCGCCCAGGAGCTCGGCGTCCTTTCCGCGCACGTGCACGGCGGCAAGGCCAATCGCGAGCGTCTGCGGAGAGATCATCTTACCGGCGGCGACACCCAGGGCGTTCAGCGCGACCATCCAGTAGTCGCTCACGCCCAGCGCAGCGGCAGCCTGGCTCTGGATGGGACCAAACAGCATGCCCGAGGACGTGCCCGAGCCGGTCACAAACGCACCGACCGCACCAATCCACGGAGCCAGAATCGGGTACAGACCGCCGGCGACCGCAATGCAAAACGCGCTAATCGACGAAATCATGCCGGCATAGCCCATCACCTTGGCGCAACCCAGCACCGAAAGCATGGTAATGACCGTCGGCATCATCTGCTTGACGGTCGTGACCAGCACCTCGCCCATCAAGCGCGGCGATGCGCCCTGAATGGCACCGCCGACAAACGCCGCCAGGAAAATCCAGACGCCCGGCGTGTTGATCCACGAAAACGTAAGTGTACCGGGGTTCTCGCCGCAATACACCTGCACGTGACTCGCAAACGGCGCGAGCGCGGCGTGCACGTCGGGCACCAGGTTGGAGGTACCCAACAGCAGCACAAAGATCAGGATGAAGCACGACCAGGCCGAAAGCGCCGACTTAGCGGTGAGCTGTTCGCCGGCCTCGATATTCATATGGAAGCGCGCATCCAGATGTCCCGACTTCTCGGTGCGCATGGCAAGCGCGGCGGTCAGCGCAAGCGACACGATGGAGCCCACGACTACGGCCAGCTCGGGACCCACAAACATGGCAACGACCAGGGCAGCACCTACAAAGGACACACCGGAAAGCAGCGCCACGCCGGCAACCCCGTGCATACGCTCGGCAACGCTCGCAACGTTGCCTTGATCATCGGCGACACGGCCCGCAACCAGTACGATAAGCAGCGGTATCACCACAAAGAACGGCGCGAGCTGCACCAGCTGAACGGTCGCCAGGTGCAGGGGATCCAGACCCACCAGATCGGCAACGGACACCGTGGGGATGCCGATGGAGCCGTAGGGCGTGGGCACGCCGTTGGCCAGCAGGCAGATCAACACGGCGGGCACGGCCTCAAAACCCAGGCCCGCGAGCATGCCGGCGGGAATGGCAACAGCGGTACCAAAACCGGCCATGCCCTCCATAAAGCCGCCGAAGCACCAGGCCACGAGCAGCGCCAGCAGACGGCGGTCGCTGCTGATGGAGGTAATCATGCTGCCAATCACGTCCATGGCGCCCGTACGCACGCACAGGTTATACGTGAACACCGCGGCGATAATCACCAACACGATGGGCCACAGGGCCATCAAAAAGCCCTCGAGCGAGGCAGTCGCGATCTGCACCACCGGCAGATGCCACCATGCGAAGGCGAGCACACACGAAAGGGCGAACGAGCCCATAGCGGCCTTCCAAGCTGGCCATTTAAAGCACAGCAGCATCACGACAAGCCAAATGATCGGCACAAGAGCCAGCAAAAATGCGGCGACGTCCATAGGTAAGAACTCCTTGGTACCGCGTGGGCGGCATCGGGGGGGGTCACAAAACTTGAACAGGATACCGCACGCTTACCGACAATTTACTGCCACCCGCCGATAATATTGAACAATCCGTTCAAAAACACGAGCAAACACCGTCGCGTCTATACTAGAGCGCAGCAATAGAAAGGAATCGCCTTGAGCATCACGCCCCTCGATAGCATCCGCCGCACCATCGCCCGCCGCAACGGCGTCACCGACCCCACCGTATCGGGCGGGGCGCACGGGCAGGGCGGACGCATCGAGAACGGCCTGTTCCCCGCCTCGCACACCGCCGAGGAGCTCGCTCGCATCCAGGAGCTGAGCCAACGCAACGCCGGCGGCCCCGACAGCAGCCAGGCCACGCGCCGTCGCCGCGAGCGCGATCGCGAGCCCGGCCCCATCCACCGCATGGTCAATGCCTGGTGGAACCGCCTGCTCGGAGCCGTCTACGGCGGCGGCTTCTCCACACAAGAAGCCGAGTACGAAGATCACGCCACCCGTCGCGACTACCTTTGGAATACCCTGGGCACCGCCGTGTGGGGCATGGCGTTTCCGTTGCTCACCATCGTGTCCACACAGCTCCTGGGCGCCGAGGAGGCTGGCAAATTCTCCATCGCCTTTGTCACCGGCGCGCTCATCATGATCGCGTGCAACTACGGCGTGCGCAACTTTCAGGTCTCGGACATCGACGAAAAAACCTCCTTCGCCTCCTACCAGCTCAACCGCTGGCTCTGCGGAGCGCTCGCGCTGGCATGCGGCCTGGTATACAGCAGCGCCCGCGGCTACGATGCGCAGATGGCCACGATCGGCCTGGGGGTCTACCTCTATAAGGTGATCGACGGCATCGCCGACGTGTACGAGGGCCGCCTGCAGCAGGCCGACAAGCTCTATTTGGCCGGCATGAGCCAAACGCTGCGTTCCGCCGGCGTCATCGTGGTTTTTAGCGTGGCACTGTTCCTCACGCGCAGCATGCCCATCGCCGCCATGGCCATGGGCATCGCCGCGATCGCCTCGCTCGTGCTGGTCACCGCGCCGCTCGCCCTGCTCGAAACCGAAAAATCACGCCGCGTGAGCCTGCGCGAGGTCGGTCACCTGTTTATCCAGTGCGCCCCGCTCTTTGGCGCGCTGTTCCTGTTCAACCTTATCGAGAGCATGCCCAAGTTCGTGATGGAAGGCACGCTGGCCTACAAGTATCAGCTGTACTTTAATGCCCTGTTCTTTCCGGCGCAGGCCATTTTGTTGAGCATTGGATTTATCTATAAACCGCAGCTCCTGCGTCTGTCGAGCATTTGGACGAATCCGCGCAAGCGTCGCCGCTTTGACCTGATTATTGTTGCCGTTATGGCACTGATCGTGGTCATCACCAGCGTGTGCGCCGCGTTTATGGCAGGCCCCGGCATCCCCATCATGAACTTTATGTACGGCCTTAACTTTGAGCGCTACCGCACGCTGGCGCTGCTGATGGTCGTCGCTGGCGGCGTCACCGCGGCAATCGACTTTATCTACGCCATCATCACGGTGCTGCGCCATGCCGGCGACGTCACCAAGATCTACCTGATCTGCTTCGCCGTAAGCGTAGTTCTACCGGTGATCCTGATCAACCTGCTGGGTCTGATGGGCGCCGTGGTGAGCTACCTAGCCATCATGGCCCTACTCCTGGTGCTGCTGATAATCGAGTACGCCCACATCCGCCGGCGCATCGAGCGCGACCGCAACCCGTACGGCGCCTAATTCGAATCAATTTGAAGAAAAGAAACGTCGATGTTTTGGCACCGACAGCGAGCAGTCTCGAAGTGCCCCAGGTTGGCGCGAAGGAGGAGCGACGCGTACTTCTGTACGCGAGCGACGGTTTGAGCGACAAGGTGGGGTGCTTCGGGGCTGCGCAGCGTCAACGTGACCGCCGTTCGGTAGAACGGCGGAACAAGGTTATTCACCAGGGTTGATGTTCGCATAGAACTCCGCCCCGTCGTCCAGACGCAGGATCCCGACGCGGCCGAACTCGGAGCCGGTGGCGGCGGCGCAGTCGATATCGATGCGATCGGGCACGCCGGCGGTATCCTCGCCACCCAGACGCACAATCTGCCCGCGGCCCGACTCCTCATCGAGTCCCGCAAGGCCACCTACCTCGCAATAACGCCCGAGCGACACCGTTGGCGTGTGGCCGCTCACCACGACCGGCCCCTCGCCCTCGGCAGAAAGCAGTCCCGTCGGCGCATCCCAATAGCCGTGACGAATCCACAGCAGGTCATCGGACGACTGCACGGCGAGCATTTGCCGCAGCAGCTCGCTATCGGCATCGACCGCTCCCCTGCCGTCACCGCAATCGACGCCATGCTCAAGCAAAAACGCGCGCGCCGCCTCGGTCTGGATGCCGGCATGCACCAGCAGGTACGGACGCTCCTCGGTCTCGGCCACCGCGTAGAGCGGCAGCGCAGCCATCCATCGCACGAGCTCCTCGTATGCCTCAAATTCCATGTCGTTGAGCTGCTCGCGCGTCGTCCAGCCACCGTTGATATCCCAGGTCTCGGCATCGAGCGGATCCTGGCCAATGATGGCATCGAGCATGATCTGCTCGTGATTGCCCTTGAGCACGCGGGCGTTGGGCAGCGAGCGCACGAGCTTAATAACGCCGACCGGATCGGGCCCGCGATCGATCATGTCGCCCAGCACGTACAGCGTGTCGTCGGACGCCAGCGAAATCTTAGACAGGGCCTCGTCAAGCGCACGCACGTGCCCGTGAGCATCAGATGTCACATAGATCGCCATGGTACGCCTCTCTTTGCATTGCAGCGGAAGCCCAGCGCCGCAACTAAAACTTCAAGTTGAACTTAAATGTTACCCATTGTACTCCGTTGCAATAAAGCTGGAAAGGGTTTCCGAGCAGAGGCAAAGACGGCAGCCGTCTATGACGATATCGCGCACGCCCGCAATCCAACCCCATAAACCCACCATCTTTGGGTACAAATAACCGCAGACAACTGACCGTGCCACGCCAGCCACCCAGGAGCGGACACCATCCATGAACCAGATCCTTCTCTTTATCGGCCTCGTTATTATTCTGTGCCTGACCATCAAGCCCGTCGGCAAAAAACTCCCCTTCCCCACCCTGCTCATCTTTATCGCGCTCGGCATGCTGTTGGGCGTCAACGGGCCGGCGCACATCGATTTTAGCGACTACGCGCTCACCGAAACCGTCTGCAGCACGGCGCTGCTGTTCATCATGTTCTACGGCGGCTTTAACACCAATATCGACCGTGCCAAACCCGTTACCGTGCCCGCGGTACTGCTGAGCACGCTCGGCGTCGTCATCACTGCCGGCATTACGGGTGCGTTTGCGCACTTCGTGCTGGGTTTTGACTGGATTGGTGGCCTGCTGCTGGGATCGGTCGTGGCATCCACCGACGCGGCCAGTGTCTTTAGCGTGCTGCGCGAGCACAACCTGTCGCTGAGAGGCGGCACCGACTCGCTGCTCGAGGTCGAATCGGGCTCCAACGACCCCGTCGCCTACATGCTCACCGCCGTGCTCGCCACACTCGCGGCCGGCGGCGACATTAACATCCCCGTGCTGCTGGCCAAGCAGATCATCCTAGGCGTGGGGCTGGGCCTTGCCATCGGTTGGACATCCAGCCGCCTGATTGAACGCGCACACGCAACGGCCGAGGGCGCGCAGACTATCTTTTTGTTCGCCGTGGCGATCATCGCCTACGCGCTGCCGAGCTACCTGGGTGGCAACGGCTTTTTGGCCGTGTACCTGGCCGGCATTGTGCTGGGCGCGAGCGACATCACCGGCAAGGTCGAGATGGCGCACTTCTTCGACACCCTCACCGAGATGGCCGAGATGACCATTTTCTTTTTGCTCGGCCTGCTCGTGACGCCCGCCCGCCTGCCGCAAATGCTGCTGCCGGGCCTGGCGCTCATGGCGTTTATGCTCTTTGCGAGCCGCCCCATCGCCGTCGGTCTGCTGCTGGCGCCCTTTAAGACGAGCCCTCGCCAGGTTGCGCTCGTAAGCTGGGCGGGCTTGCGCGGCGCGGCTTCGGTCGTCTTTAGCCTCTTTGCCGTGGTGGCCGGCGTTCCCGGCGGACACGACCTATTTGACCTGGTGTTTGTGATTGCCGTATCGAGCATTGTGGTGCAGGGTTCGCTACTGCCGGCGGTGGCGAAGAAACTCGATATGATCGATGCGGCCGGCGACGTGCGCCGCACCTTTAACGACTACCGCGACGAGGACGGCATGTCGTTTGTAAAGCTCAAGGTGGGCGCTGGCCATCCGTTTGCCGGGCGCTCGCTCGCCGATATTGGCAGCGCGACGGACATGCTCGTGGTCTTGGTGCTGCGCGACGGGGCGCACCCGGTACTGCCCAATGGCGACACCGTGATCCAGGAAGGCGATCTGCTGGTGATGGCCGCCCCAACGTTCGAGGAGCGTGCCGAGGTTACGCTGCGCGAGGTCACCGTGACTCCCCACGGTCGCCTGGCCGGCCAGCGCCTGCGCGACGTTCCGCAAGGCAAGCACCCGTTTATCGTCGTGATGCTCAAGCGCGACGGCCGAACGATCATCCCCGACGGCAACACCCTAATATACGCCGGCGACGAAGCCGTCATCGCCACGCTGGCGTCGTAGCCATCCCCACCCATAAGTTGCGGTGAAATAGGGATTGAATAGGCTTCTGAACAGCCATTTCAGTCCCTATTTCACCGCGAGTTATTGAGGGGATGGGTTGAAAAACATTTGAATTGACACCGAAATGAAAAAAGCCGGGGAAAACGTCCCCGGCACTTGGAAGCCCTCTCTTTTGAGATGACCGATTTCTTTATATCACGAACGCTAGTTAGATGCCATTCATTGAGGGCTTTATCAGGCGCGCCATCCCATCCACATGGCGCCATTTGAAAGCCGTCCGATCTCATGCTATAAAGAAATCGGTACCCTCGAATAAAGGGACCTCCAAGAGCCGGGGGATGTCCCCCGGCATTTTTTATGCGAGTCAAGACTAAATACTTCTCGGGAAAACGCCGGCCCATTGCGTCAGCAATTTACGAGCCGCTCTACCCACCTCTGGACGGCTAAGGACTTTTCGCAGGTAGTTTGACGAACATATGTTTGCTTATTATAATATTACTTGAAAGCACCCCTTATCTCATGGTATAAAGAATACGGTTCCCTCCAAAAGAGGGGCCTCCAAGAGCCGGGGTCTTACCCCCGGCATTTTTTTGCAAAAATGGAGGCCCATCATGAGCGAACTCTCCGTCTTTGTTGACGAATCTGGCGACCTCGGAGGCGTCTCCAACTACTACCTCGTCACCCTCGTTTTTCACGATCAAAACGATGCAATCGTTGAACGCATTGACCGCTACGAGCGCGCCCTGTCGCAGTCCTCGCTTCCCAATACGCCTTTTCATGCAGGACCCCTACTGAATGGAAACGGCGACTACAAAGATCTTCCCAAGGAGCAGCGAAGGCACATGTTGAGCGCATTTCGCGCGTTCATTCAGCATCTCCCCATACGCTATCTCTGTCTGCAATACCGAATGAGCGAATTCGCCGGCAATCAAAACGGTCTCGCGGAGAGAATGAGGCGAGACCTCACAGTTGAACTTTTCGACCATCTGGAATTCTTCCAGCGATACGACACCGTTAAGATTTACTACGACAACGGCCAACCGATTGTAACGGAGGTCATTCATTCTGCGCTTGAGTACGTTCTGGCAAGGGATGTCATCGTATACCGAGAAGCCACACCACGAGCCTACCGGCTATTCCAAGTTGCTGACTACATCTGTACGATCGAGCTAACGGCTATCAAGTTTGACAGCAAGGAAGATACAAAGACTGATCGGCTATTTTTTGGAACCCGAAGGACGTTCAAAAAGGGATTTCTCTTATATCTCAGGAAGAAAAGGATGAACTGACCCGGGGTCACCAGTCGTCAGACGCTCCGCAGTCGTCATCGACGGCAAAGTCGCGGAAGTCGAGGCCTTCGCGTTCGGCTCGGGCTAGGAGCTCTTGGGGCGACTCGTCCTCGATATCCATCACGTCGAGCATAGCAGCCGGAAAGCCCACGCCGGCCGCAGACCCCGCACGGTCGCGCAGGCCCTCGCGCAGCTGATCTACATCGACTTCGATTTTCATGGTGAAACCTCCCGCCAGACCAAGCCCCTACTCGTCAGCGCCGAGCGCATCCACGGCAGCGACAAAAGCCTCAACCTGCTTGTCGTCCATCTGCGTGGCCAGGCGTCCCACTGGCTCGTCGTAGGCATACTGAACCTTATCGATAAAGCAATCCCAAGCACGCTCGTCCACACGCACGGCGGCCTCGCAATACTGGCTGAGCTTTTTGAGTCCATACCAAAACGCATTCACATGGTGCGCGGGATCCTCATCCAGCACACCATCGTAGCCACGCGCATTGAACTCGCGCATGCGCGCCACGGCAACCTCGAGCGAGTCACCGCCCTCAGCAGAAGCCTCATCCACCAGCTCGGGAATCGCAACCTCACGCCGAACAGTATGCCTGGTTGCACCATCGTACTCGCCCACCAGCACATCCTCATCAAGCCGAGAAACGTAGTCCAAATAGCTCGTACCACAACAAATGCCGTGCGGAGAGCCCGTGCCAAACGCACAGAGCAATCCGCCGTCGGCAACAACGCGACGGTAGGTCTCAAACGACTTCTTAACCTGAGCGAGCAACTCGGAAAGCAAACCGGCATCGCACGCCGTCTCGCACGCAACGCACGCAGGCTCCGGCAGCCCCGAAGGCTCCACCGTGCTCCCCGCAACCCGGGCGGCGCGCTCGCCCCGATACGCCTGCGCCGCCAAACGCGCTCGCTGCGCAGCGCCGCGCACGTTGGTAAGCTCACGCTCCAACGCAACGTCACCAGCTACATCGCCAGCCAAATCGCCTGTAAACCCATCAGCGCGCTGCGGACCAGTCGCACTCAGCTCAGACTCAAACGTCGCTGTGATCATGCCCGCAAGGTCCGTCGCATCGGCAGCACAACGTAACTGCTCCAGCTGCGTACACAGCAGGTCGGCATCCAGGGGCACGGCATCCACAACGCGCACGTCACTCAGGCGCGCCACGTCCTGCAGCACAATAGCCCCCGCGGCATCGTATGCCGCACGAACCCTGGCCGCCGTATTGGCACGCAGCCTTACCTCGATAAACGCAAACGTCTGCTCCAAACGGGCCAGCAACTCGGCCTTGTCCTCCATGCGCAAAAAGGCAGCATAGCGACGCTCCATACGTAGCGGACCAACAATACCCGCCTGTTTGCGAGCGCGTGCAAGCGCAGCGCCCTCAACACGGCGAACATACCCGCCAACAGCCCGCACGGCAGAGTCGCGCGCAGCGTGCTCGGCAGCTTCGACGCCTCTAAGCACACCCAGCAGCTCGCGGGAGCGCGCCTTGCGCAATAACTCCCCGCGATCGTACTGCTCAAGCGCCGTCCGACGCTTGGCTACCGACTCAAAGCCAAACAGCTCGTCGAGCAACTCACCAACAGAACGCTCGTCCGCCATGGCAAGGCCTCCTCACGCACAAACGCACCAAGATGTTCGCAGGACACCCGAACAACCGAGTGCCCCACTCCCCCGCACTCCTACAGATCCAGCGCCTTCTTCGCGGCGTCGACCGGGTCGCCATCCATGTAGAACACCGGGCTCAAGCCCGAAATAATCTCAGACGAAACACTCTGCAAACCCGCAATAGCACTCAGCGGCAAAATCACGCGCTTGGCACCGGCGTTTTTGGCCACGCGCATAATGTCCTCGAGCCCGCGGATCGCGTCCATAGAGCCCGACATGCGCAAGATTCCCGGAATCGCCAGCGCGGGCATCACCGGGCGGTTGCACGCCGCGGAGCACAGGCCCACAAACTCGGCGAGCGAAACTTCCTCGGACAGGCCCTTGCTCTGCAGGTCGTTGTAGAACAGCAGGTAATCCTTGGAGCCAATGTGCATGCCCGGCGCCACGCGGTTCGCCAGGTTCACAAAGTTGTCGAACGCGGCCTCCAGGGTATCGCGCACCGGCTTGTTAAAGGCCACGCCCTCGTGCTTAAACTTGCACTCGCCGGCAACGGCCTTGTTCTCCAACTTGTACACGGCGACCTCGCCGCCCTGCGACCTGCCCACGCCAAACACGTGGCCGGACAGCAGCGGCCCGTCGGGAATCAGCGTGTCCTCGCTCTGCTCGGGCACGCGCACCACGTGCACGTCCTGCGGGTTGTCGGCATCCATATAGCCCAGGTTAACGTCGATAAACTCAACGCCCGCCATAATCTTGAGCTGCTCCTTTACGCGGCGACGGCCCTCGATGGCGTAGTCCAGCAGCCAGCGCACATCGTCCTTGTCCATGGCCTCGTCGGGGAACAGCAGCTTTGCAAGGCCGCTAAAGGTCTTGCGCACGGCGATCTCGTCACGCTTGTTAAAGTCGCTGTTAAAGCGGAAGTAACGGTCGATATGGTGCGTAAAGTCCTTGCGGCGCATCTCCTTACAAAACTCCGACAGGCAGTCGGTGATCAGGCCATAATGCCCGGTCAGCAGGCTCGAGCGCATCTTGGGAATCTCCCAGCCCGGCAGGTAATAGTGGATACGGTCGAAGAAGGCCGAATCGTTGTTAAACTCCGGCGGGAACGGATCAAACAGGTGCGTGGTCTTAAGAACGTTTTGCACGGTGTCGTTGATGTTGCCCTCAAAGACCATGGAGGCATCGGCGTTAATCTGGTCGCGGCCGCGCGCGTAGCTGCCGCTCGCCATATAGTCCTTCATGATCTGCACGGCATTGGTGTCCTTAAAGCGCATGCCGGCGACCTCGTCGAACGTCACGCAGTCCCAGTGACCTACCAAGCCCACACGGTCGGCGCGCATGGAGTTCATGCGGCCGAACAGGTTGGCCGTCGTGGTCTGACCGCCCGAAAGCAAAATGGCGTAGGGCGAGACCTCTTTGTAGATGTGGCTCTTGCCGGTGCCGCGCGGACCCAGCTCGCACAAGTTGTAGTTGCGCTCGATGAGCGGCACCATACGCTCGATAAAGTGCAGACGCTCCTTCTCCGAAAGCTCGCTGGGCTCATAGCCTGCGGAGCGCAGCAGCATGTTGAGCCACTCGTCGCGCGAGAAATATTGGCGCTCGTCGACCATGGCATCCAGGTCCAAATTGGGCATCTGGATGGGCGTGAGCGACGCCACGCTAAACGGAGAGTCCTCGGGTCCGCGCTTTTTGCGCTTGGCCTTGGAGCGGCGCGGCGCATCGTCGCCAAAGACCTCCATGCCAAACTCGTCTTCCTCATCCAAGGGGTGACGATATTCGATGCTCATGATGCACCAAATGCCGCCCTGCAGAATCTTAGAATAGTCGCGCACGTACTCGGCCGGCATCACAAACGGCTCAATGGTCAGATTGGCAAACGACGCCACGTAGATGTCTTTGTACTCGTCGAGCTTGGCCGTCACCTTGTCGATGATGGTAAAGCGGCCCAGCTCGCGGATCTTGGACTTAATGCGCTCGGACTCGTCGGGACGCACGTAGTTATCGGTGAGAATCCTGCGGATGCGCTCCAAACCCTCTGCCACGGCTTCCTCGTCGTCGGTTGAGCAATACATGCCCAGCAGGTACTCCAGCACAAAGGTGGGCACGTTGGCGCCGCGCTTCATAAGGGCCGTCAGGTCCTTGCGCACGATCTTGCCGCCAAAGTGCTCGAGCAGTTTGCCGTCCAGCCCATCCATGTCGTAGCCGTCGCCCTCGGGGTCCTCGGCCACGGCCTGGTCATAGCCATCGGTCGAGGATTCACCCTCGGCGGGCGCGGCAGCTTCAACGGGCGCGGCAGTCTCAGCCTCCGCAGCAGGCACGGCCACCCCTGTAGGCACCGCAGCCTGCTCGGGCACATCCGCATCAATCGAGGGGACTTCCCACAGATCGTCGTCATGGCTATCAAACATAGGGCACACTCCTAAAAACCAAAATCAGCAACGGGGGCAAATGAAACAGCGATGGTGTACGTCTCGCGCCAAACGATCTTGCCCGTCTCGCGCTCGCGGCAGACCAGATAGTACGGACCCTTGGCCGAGAATCCATCCGCTGCATGCAACGCAAACTTGGCATGCACCACGCGCTCCTGCGAGTTAACAGAAGTCTTGTTGGCATGCGCCTTGACCGTATCGCTCACCTCGTTGCCACTTGCATCGGTAAACACCAACTCGTACTCGCACGGCAAGACCTTACCTTGGGCAGGTTCTTCCTGGATCAAATTGACCGAAAAGAGCGAGTTGGTCACTCGGCGTCCCTCACTAAGTACGCGCAGCGTCGCCGCACGCGCATCGACAAAGTCCTTGGAACCCGAGCGCGCACGCCAAAATCCGATAACGGGCACGCAAAGCTCCTGCAGGCTCATGCCGCCGTGTACGTAGTTGTTAGTACCGCCGGGTCGTTTGAAGTGCACGTTCTCACGCGGGGCAAACCCCTCAAAGCCGGCACCCAAACGCCCCATGTCAACATCAGCAAACACCCCGCGCGCCTCGTCCGAAAGCTTGGCCACGGCCTCGTTGGGCACCACCAGATGACGTTTGCCGTGCATGACGGGAGCGTCAAGGAAGGGAAGGTCTGGCTTGCCGAGCATCTGGCACTCGTTAAGTTCCCGACGCGTGTAGATAAAGCCATGATCCGCCGTTATAACAACACGCGCGCCCGGAGCGTCGGTGCACACGCGTCGCGCCAATGCGGCAAGTTCCTCCACGGCGTCCGCGCAGGCATCGAAAACGTCATCCTGCGTAGCGGCCTTCTCGCCCGTGGCATCGATCTTGTTGTGGTAGAGATAAACGAGCTCGGAGTCTTTGAGCAGCGCTTTACGCTCGGTTCCCGCCATGTTGAGGAATGCGCTCGAGTGCAAAGCGCGGGCCGTGGGCTCAACGTGAGCAAGTACGGCCTCGCGCTGCGGAGTCGTCGCAGTGGGCATGCCGTCAGCCAGCACAAACGAGCCATCCGCTGCAAGCTTAAGCGCTTGGTGTGGCAGCAGCGCGGGCATACCAACCTCGGTAATGGAGGGAAAGACCGCCTGCATGCTAGAGACCTTGACATTACCGCCACGCTCGCGCTCGAGCAGCGCCGCGACGTCGCGGGCCACCTCATAGCGCAGCGCGTCGCTCACGATAACGACCTTCGTTTTGGCAGAGCCCACAAAGGCGGGCAGCACGTGCCAGTAGAACTCATCCTGTCGTTCGGGCCCCTCGATGTAGCCGCAATCGGCCCACTCCCCTTGCGCAGCCGATGCCCAGCATGCATTGGCATCGGCCAAGAACCAGTTACTGTAGAGATTCTCCGCCCAGTCCACTACGGCTCGGGCAGGTTCCTCGAGCACATCGCACTCGACGGAGCGTGCCCGCAAATACGCGGTGCACATATGGCGATAGGCAGCGTCCATGACATACCAATCGGACGTGTAGGCATCCCACACCTGCTGGGGCTGCGCCAGATGGAACCCGCCCGCGTGCACCTGCCTAAACGCGCACATATCGGCCACGGCGACAAGCAGGTCAAAGTAGCTCTCGACACGGCGGTACCAGCTCAGGTCGCAGCGACGCGCCGCAAAGGTGCGCGCGTCCTCAACACGGTCCGCGCCCTGGGCAAACGAGCAGAACAGCTGCGAGAGCACGGCCTCGTTGACGCACGGGAACACATCAAGCGAGGCCAGCACATCGATCGGCAAGGCCTCAAACCGTGCAAAGAGCCCGCGAGCATCCTCTACCAAACGGCAGATCTCAAATAGGACCTCGCTCGAAGCCTGAGCATCGGCAGCCTGGTCCCACGTACGCACTGCCTCAAGACAATAGGGACCATAGGCAGGAGCCACAAAACGCTCGAGTCCCTTGAGCGCTCCCTCGGGAATCGCTGTGGATGCCGCCGTAAGGAACACGTGGGATGCCAGTGCAAGCAGCGAATCACGCTCATACAGCGGCCCCTCAAACCCATAGCAACGCACAATGAAGGCAGAGAGAACATCGCGCACACAGTACTTGTCCGCCAACTCGGCCAGTGCCTCGGGCCCCTCGTGCAGCAGCGTGGTCATACAGCCGCGCAGTACAAACGCGGGCCGCGCGTCGCCAGGCTCTTTACCGCCAAAAATCACCGTAAGGATGCCGAGTTCGATATCGGATGCGCCCGAGGCATGCGGAACACACGCGGCAAACTTAGCGCAGCGGGTCTTGGCATCAAAGAACGCCTTGTGCTCGCGCAGACTCTCGCGCACGGCATCGATGTTCTCGATACCAAGCTGATCGGCCAAAAGCGAAAGATAGTCAGCCTGGAACCGATCGGCATACAGCTCGACATCGGCAAGCCAATCGCCCTCAAGCCTGCCGCGCGGGCAACGGCGATACAGCAAGATATCGCTCGCAAGGTCATCGCGGTTGATAAGCTTCTTAACGGCAAACATGCGGCCCTCGCAGGCCTCAACAAACCGCACCGGGCGCTCAAAGTCACCGTGAGCGGGCATAACGCCAGCATCGGCCCCCGCGCCGTCGAAACCCTCGGCGGCCAATCGCTCAAACTCAGGGGCAAACTCGCCGTCCGCATCGTGCCAAACCACCACACGGCGGGGCATACATGCGAGCAACGGTTGCAAAAACCGCAGTTTGAGCTGTTCTTCTACATCGATCTTGGGCATGAATATCCTTACCGTATCTGCAGTTACTTAATCTTCGCCAGCACATCCTGAAACTTGGCGTAGTTGACCTTGACGCCGTCATCCAGGTCGATCTTGATCATCTGATCTGCCAAGTGATGCAGCTTCTCCTCGTAGCCAATGGTCTCTTTGAGCTGGTCGTTGAGCTTTTTGACGCGCTTATCCAAGCGCACGCGCTCGCCGCGCTCGGCACTGGCAAGGGCATCGTTGGCATAGCCGATCTGCGAGCGATAGCGCTCCTGCTGCTCATGCACATAGTCGGTGCGGATGCGAGCCAACAGGTCGGGCTGATAGCGATGCATGTAAACAAGGCACTTGAAGCCGTTCTTTTTTCCACTGTCGAACAGCCAGTAGATGGGACGCTTCTTATAGGTCTGGCAGTGGTCCTTAAAGAAGTCCTTCAAAAAGTAGGTGCGGATTACCTCGCGCGAGGTACCCTTGCCGCCAAGTGCCTCGGCAATAAAGGCCAGGTTCTGCTCAAGCGTCTCCTCACCATACACGGTGCGCACAAAGTCGATAAAGTAGCGCACGATGTCGTCGTCAAAGTACTCGTCATCGGTAATGGGCAGCACGTTGTCGCTATCGGGCATAAAGGTCACATGCGCGGGATCGGGCATCTTGGCCAGATAGTCATCGACTGTGGCGCCTTGGTCGGCCAGAACCAGCCCGTCCACATCCAGCGAATAGCGGCCAAACATGCAGCCCACGGCATAGCTTATGAGCGAGGCGATCTCGTCGCGCTTGGTACGCACGTACTTGTTGCCCTTGTAGCTCTCCGGAATCTCTTCTGCCGTATCGAAGATGCGCGCCACCGAGACGTACTTGTCCTCGACCTCGATGGGCACCTCTCCCTCCATGTTGTAGATCTTGGCAAAAATCCGGTTGAGTTCCTCCTCGTTGGCGCGAAGCTGCTCAAAGCGAGCGTTGACCTCGGCCTTGCGAGCCTCGTATTTTTCTTGAAGTAAAGTGGCCATATTTGACCGCCCTCTCATTTAAAAACGCCGACTAATATTCATTTAAAAGGTCACTTTCGAGAGACAGCGAGTCTCTTTGCGATAAAAACGTTGGAGCTCATTCGACACGCCGTTCTTTGCAATCAAAGATGAAACATCTCTTACTCACGGATTTGCGTCACCAGTAAGTTCCCATTTTCGATTAGAACGTGAATAAGCAATAAGCCCTTGGGCCTTCAGCTCGCCAAGCAATTTATCTAAATTACGCTTAGATAGCTCACAGTCCTTCCCGAGTTCATCTTTATTTGAGCAGGACCCACTCGAGATTCGAGACAAAACCAATTGACGTGTGTTTTCCCACTCCCGTTCTGAGGTCTCTTTCTTTCGGGCAATTTCTTCCGCCTCATATACAGCCTCGGACTTAATCACAGCAATCCAATCAATGAGAGTGCTGCATTTAAGAAATAAACGAGAACTCACCTCAAATGAATCCGCTCCAATGAGATCTTTTCCTGGCATACCGTTTTCAAAAGCAATGAAATCTACACCGTTCTTTTCGACCAATTGAAAGCGACAATGTGCCAACGAATTTCTAATAATCCGAAATAAATCAAGCACAAAATTGCTGTTGATGAGCGCCACAACGCGATTTGAGGTACAAGTTGAAGCAAAATTGCCAGGCATATGCATCAACAAACCTATTTTTCATCTCTTCTTTTCGTGTGGCCGTAAATAGCGTCGACCCATCGCAGAGATTGGCCACTTCCAATAATCTTCGGTGAAGGTACCCGGATTTAGGAGGAACACTATCGGCCCATCCATAATCGAGAAGCGATATCCCTCTGCTACTCACACCTTTACAAGGAGATTCAACCAGAAAAAACTGAATAATAGAACCCATGACGTCATTAGGGTCATTAACCTTAACAGCCTTTATCCAGCTTGGCTTAGGTTCGACATATTCAATTTTAGTCTTATCGACAGGCTTGTGCCTCTTCTTTTCAGCCATGACGATCACCTAGACAAGAGGATTACGTTTGAAATCCCAGGAGGTTTCAAACGAGTCCCAGTCAAGCCCTGCAATCTCCCGACAACTCTTCGAAAGCTGACTAACCGTTGAAAGCCTGCTTTCATCAGTGAGAATGGGCAACTTCGCGATATCGCCCGGTTGCGCGTTTAACGTGGGGACAAGAAATGAGGTTGCACTCGAAATTACGTTCGAATTAAGCAGAGCAAGGAGGTAATTGAACATCGCTTTGTCCGGATACATTACGACAGCCGCCGAATCAAACAGCCAACCCGTTGGCTGTTCTCTAAATGAAATCAAACCCGATGAAATACGAGAGTAGGTAAGAGCACGATTAAAGGCAATTTCGTCCGGAATAACGCTTGCGCCTTCAGAATGTCTGAGACTCTCACCGTTGGACTTGTATTCAATTAAATACTCTGCATTTCCAAACCAACGCCTGAACGAACCGCCTTTGTTGTGCGGATACCACTTTGCCTCACTTTCAAACGAACTCACAGCATTAGGACAATTGAATAAAGTCCTTCGTAAGGAACACTCATGCCATAGTCGAATGAATCTAGCATTATCGCTCGTCTGAAGCCCAACACGCGGCTTTGCAATATCTTTTAGTTTAGGGCTGTTGGCAAAAGCATCGAGTAGCCCGTCACTGGCCCAGTAGGCTATGGGGGTGCCGGGGATTTGCTTGAAGGTGCCGGCGTCGCAGCGGTAGAACCAGCCGCAATCGGGGTTTTGGATGGCCTCGACCAGTTTGAGCCTCTTGGCCTCAGAGCCGTTGATATCAACAAGGCGCACATAGGCGCCCTCGGCGTCCGAATGCTGGTTGTAGATCACGTCAGCTGTAACGTTGACGACCTCGCCGCCGATAGCATCAAACGCGCGAGGTCCCAGATGGGCCATGGAAACGATTGTCTTGTTGTCGATAACCTTGGCGCGCATCTTCTCAAAGCTGCCCAGGAACATCCAACTCTGCATGGTAACCATTGCGGCGTAGCCCTTATCCTCGACAAGGTTAAAACCGCGCTCGATAAAGCACGTGCAGAGGTCGCTCTTCACGTCGGGGTAGTTCTTCTTGATCCACTTGCTCATGAATGGATTAAAGCTGCTGCTGCCCATATACGGAGGATTCGCAACGGTGCAGGTAAAACGATGGGACAGCTTCTCGCAGATGGCGGCAGCGCTTTCGAGCTTAGTTTTGGCCGTAGCGGCAAAAAGGTCATCGGAACAACTCGCGGCGGCAGCCTTGAGCTCGTCGATCTCGTCCTCTGAAGGATTGAGCAGCGAACCGATCTCGCCCAAATGACTCAGCTCCTCGGCGAGCTTCTTGTTACCCGGCAGCTCGTCCTCCCCTAGCGGGATGCTCGAGAGCACGGTAACGTCGGCGCGAACGCCACGCCTAAAGAAGCGACGGTCGTGCTCGCGGGCGCACATGGCAAGCGCCAGCTCCGCGATCTGTGCCGCGCGGGAATCGATTTCCATGCCTGCAAGGTTTTTAGTAAGAATGAGCTCGGGAATCTCGCGCTCACGATAGCCGCGCTCCTCGTACATGGCAAAAAGCAGCTCAAACGCATAGATCAGGATATGGCCCGAGCCGCACGCCGGGTCGCAGAGCGTGATCTCCTCGGGGCTCGAGATGTAGATGAAGTCCTCGTGCTCCTCGTCGGGCTCGATGTAGTACTCCATGCGCTCGCGCAGCGAACTCCCCGGATTGTTGAGCATCCACAGACGGCCGAGCGAGTTCTGGACCATATAGCGCACGATCCACTCGGGGGTGAAGAGCTGCGTGGCAGGTGCGATATCCGCCGCCGCTGCCTTGCGCTTGGACTTGAAGAACTCGTCTTTAACGTCAGCGTTGTAATACTGATACATCCAGCCCAGAACGGTCACGCCCTCGCGCCAGTCCTCGTCAGCGAGGACGGCATTGAGTTTGCCCACCACACTGTCAGCCATCATGAGGCCCTGGGGCAACAGCAGCTCCATGGCTCCGCCCACGCGTTCAAAGACGCCCGGCAGGCAATCGGCAAGCTCCTCGCACTGAGCAACAAACAGGTAGCGCCACAACGGTTCATCCAAGCCCGCCATTTTGAGCTCGGCTATGCGATCGGTATCGGCCGTCGTTATCTCCACGTCCAGAGCATTCTCCACGGCCTCGCTACCATGGCTGCCGTCCGCACGGCTCAGCATACGCATGCGGCTGGGGAGCCATCCGCGTGCATCCATAAAGCGAATGGCCACGATGCGGTTGAACCAGGTGTAGGCCGCTCGGTCGCGCAGCGCCTCGTGACCCACCTCTGCCTGCATGCGCAGCAGTTCATCGCGTTGCTCAACCTCAGCCGGGCTTAGGGGCAGGCTGTTGACGGTCTCGGACCCAGCGGGCGCAGGTGCAGGTTCGGTGATGCCGTAGCGCACCATCTGCGCCTCAACGCCTTTGATGAGCTCCGTGCGGGCCCAGGTGCAGAAGCTCTTAAGAGCAGAATCGTTCATGGTTGATGAGCCTTTCTAAACGCCATAAGCAACCGGCGCACGTTTTGGCGCCGGTTGCCCCGCGGGTTAGTTGATACGGATCTCGTCGTTTGCAGCGAGTGCCTGCATAAGGCGGGAGCGCAAGTCATCCACATAGCGCTCCACGTCCTCTGCGGACAAGAGACGACTCGGCTTGGCCAGATCGGCGCGGCGCACGGTCTTGATCTTGCGCTGGGGCTTGGGCGCGGGCACGGGAGCAGACGATGCGGCGCCCTTGTTGGAGACCTTCTTGACCACCTCACCCGTACTCGTGACCTCAGTGGTGCGGCGCTCGTTGTCCATGCGCATGCAGGCCGCATCCACGGCGTCGTATATCTTGTTGGTTGCAGCAACGATCCAGTTGCCCCAGTTAGTCGCGGCAACACTCAGCTCGTTGAGGCTTTGAGCACTGTGGGCACGGTTTTTGAACGACTCGTATTTGGCGGCGGCTTCTGCTATGGCATCCTTGGCTTGATTGACAAAGCCCTTTTGACTCTCAGCCTGTGCCTGCAGGTCTTGCAGATCGCTCTCGATGCGGCACAAAAACTCATTGCGGCGGATGCCCAGCAGCTTTTTTATGTCGTCCTCAACGGGATCCATAAGCGGCTGCAGGTCTTTAATGCGGCCATAGGGCTTGGGATCTTTGAGGATCTCGCGCACCTTTGCCACGTTCTCCACCGCGCTGGGAATGTCATCGGAGGCATACTCGATACCCTCGGTGCGGCTCAAGAAATCCCTAGCGTGGTCAAACGCCGTTCGTTGGTTGGACTCTAAGAATTCAACCACCTTGTCAAAGTCTTCCTTGGCATCGAGCAAGCGCTCCTCATGCTTGGTGAACGTGGTCAAGAACGCCTCGGACTCGTTCTGGTCCTTAAGGACGTCGGCCACCTCCGAGCGCATCTTCTCACACTCGCTCTCGCCAGGATACGGATAGAGCGGTTTGATACCCGTATAGTAGTCGCGTGCTATGGCGAGGCACGACTCGCGCAAGTCCTCAAGGCGCTCCTTGAGCTCGACCACGAGCCTATCCTCGTTGGAGGGCACGGTCTTGAGATCAAACAGGTCACACATGAGTTCGCCCGTGGCGCGCAGCAACCGGTCGCTCATGCGCATGCGCAAGCGCACCTGGGCCTTATCGGCATCCTTGCGAAGGAGTGCCACCATGCGGCTGTCGTTAGCTTGAACCGTCTGACCGCCAAACAGCACCTGCGCGCGCTGCTCTACCACAAGCTGCGCCACCACATTTGCGATGTCGACCTCGCGCCAGCCAAAGGGCCTTTGCTGGTACTGGCGCTGGATATCGCCCATAGCGGTATCCAGGTGGCGCTGGTGCTGAACTTTGAGGTAGTCCTCGACCTCCTTGAGCGCACGCGTGTTACCCGCGTCCATGCCAGCGAGCCCCGCTTGAACGTTGCCCGCCAGAGTGGAGCGGATATCGGAATCGCTCATGACCGGCGAGCCGATATAGTCGGCCTTTTCAAAGACCACATCGCACAGCTGCGCCAGCACCTGCTCAAAGACCTGGGCGGGTTTGGCCGCGCGGACCTCAACCATGCGGTCGTTGACCGCGCAACGTGCATGGAGTACGGCCTCGCTCAAAAGGACATCGGCCTCTTTCTCGTTATAGGCTGCCTCGCGCATCTTGGACTCGACGATCTGGCGCGTACTCGGCTGAAGCTCCTGGAGATTTCGCGTCTTGGCGTACTTGCGGATCTTGGCGGCGTTGACGAGCGTCTCCCAATAATCCGCCTCGTCGCTCAAAGCCACGATGGCTTTGCCCGAAGAAGCCAAGGCCAGCTCGGTATCGTCCGCACGGCCCAGATCGCTCGCCATAGTCGCCACGCAAAGCTCCATGCCGCCCATGCTGGCACCGTGGATTGAGCCGTCCACATAGCGGTCAAAAGGAAAGTCGTTGGCCCCGCGGTTGAGTTTACGCGCGGTGTAGATGCTGTCGAACAGGCGCTTTTTGATAGACTCGATCACCTGCGCGTTATCGATTGGGGTGCGTGCGATCTCCTGCGCTATCTCCTGCTCCTCGTCGGTGAGGAAGCTATAGGTATCGCCCTGGCGCGCCACGTAGTTCTCGCGCTCCAGCCGGGCAAGGGACTCCTTGACGCGGTCCTTGAGGGCGCGCATGTCCACGTCGAGGCCGTCGATCATGAAGATGGAGATGTTCTCGACCGTGGCCTTAACGTAGCCGATGTAACGAATCAGGTACAGGAGCTTGAGCACCTGAACGTCGTAGGGTTCAAGGCCCTTTGCGTCCTCGGCCGCACGGACCGCGCGGTCGACCACCTGGTTGATGCCGTGCTCAAGGTCTTTGGAGATAGTGTCGAAGAAGCACCAGAACGGCACGAGTGCACCGGTCTGGTCATACTGGATGGCCTGAGCGCTCTCCTGGAACGCGCTCAGCATGGAGCGCTCGCCCGTTGACATGTGCTTGGCCTTGACACCGTGCTTGCGCACCTCGGTCATCACGTCGGGCAGGAGCTTAAACTGGTAGCCCACAAACGGGTAGCTGGCCACAAAATCCTTGGAGTTGGCGTAGCCGGCAAGGTCGGAGCGCGATCCACCCTCAAAGGTAAAGTTGTTTTTAAGCACGGCGGCGTCTTGCTCGTAGACCTGTGCAAGCATATCGGCCGCCGGCGCGGTCTTCTCGAGCACACGGCGCTGGATGACCTCGTCCACGCTGGAGCTGGAGAGCGAAAGGCGGGTATTGAAGCGGCCCTGGATCTTTGAAAAGTCGTTGCCCACGGGCAGGCTCAGGTTGTCGATGGCCTCCTGGCTCGTAACCATCACCCACACGCGGCCACCGCAGGCGGCACCCAGCTCCTCGACGATGGTCTGAAGGCTCAGCATAAGGCTTGGGTCCTTGTCGTTTGTAATAAACTGACCCACCTCGTCGACCATAAAGAGCAAACGGAAGTTGCCGCCGTGGACCGCTGCCTGAGCGTCTACGTAGTCCTTGACCTTTTTGGCAAAGACATCAGGGGCCAAAACCTCGTCCTCAGAACCCTCGAGCCAGTTCCATGCGGCCTTTTCGCTCATGCCGAGCACGCTCTGCAGCACCTCGACGACGTCGTCCTCAAAGTAGCTGTAGGTATCGCGGGTCTGGAGCCAAGACTCGCCGTTGACGCGCTCAAAGGCCTCGCGGAACTCCCGGGTCTTGCCCAGGGAATCGATGTAGTCCTCGAGCTTTGCAAGCTTGAGGTCCTCGCCGTAGAAGCCGCGCGCCTCGTAGAACATGCGCTCAAAGCCGCGAAGCAGCGCCGTGGGAGCCGTATCACCCTGCTTCCACTGGCCCGCCTTGCTATCGATGTTAAAGAGGATGGCCTGCGTGGGCACCGAGCAGGCGCGCTCCATGGCAGCCGCGACCATGGGGTCGACGATCTTTCCGTCAAAGTAGCGAATGGCGCTCATGCCACCGATCTGGCGATTCTCGAGCAGGTAGCTCAGCATCTTGAGGAAGTGCGATTTACCGGAACCGAAGAAGCCACTGATCCACACGCCGATCTTGTCGGTGGGCACATCGATGGCATCGCCGTATGCCTTGAAGAACGTGGCAAGGTGCCCTTGCAGCTCGCGCGTCACCACGTACTCGTCAAGCTCCTGGCGGATGGACCCATCTTTTGAATCCTGGACCTTGACCACGCCGTTGATGGAGCGGTTGATGTCTTTTGCAAAGAGGTCGCGAATGATCGTGTTGTCCATGGGTGCTCCTTTGGGTTTGGGAACGTATGGCAAAGGGTTGTTGCCGGCGGCAGTGCCTTGTCTGCGGGGAGCCGTGCTTACGAGATATCGATGGCGCGGTAGTAGTTGTCGGCCGGCAGACGGTTAAAGAGCTGGAAAGAAGAGCCGTTGAAACTGCCCGGATAGGCGGCGACCACAGGAACCTCATCAAAATCCGCAAGCATGCAGTGGAGAAGCGTGTGCATGCGAAAGAACGGGAAGACCTCACCTGCACCGGTGAGGAGAATGACGTCTCCGGGCGCGAACGGCTCGGTCTGCTCAAGGATGTACACGGCGACTTTCTCGGGCGAGGCGAACTTGGCCACGTCCTCGAGCACGCGCTGGGTACCGCGGCGCTCCTCTTGGTGCGGGATAGCCTTGAGGACACGGCGCTTTTCGAGAATTGCCAGCACGGCGTCGTAAAGGTTCACGACCTTGAGCGTGCACGGAAGCTTGTCGGCCTCGGCATCGCGTGAAAGGGTGTCAAATAATGCACGCGCCTCAAACTCCAGCGCGGGGTCATAGCAAAAAGTGTGGAAGCCGATCTCATTGCCTATGCCCTTGTTGGCCAAAAAGTCCTCGCTGCACAGGCACTCGCGCAGAAGCTGCGCACGGCGCTCAAATTCCTGACAGGCGCGCTCGGAGCGGGCATGCGCCGCCACGACGCTCTTGCGGGAATGGATACCGATATTGGTGGTGAGATCAGTCGCCGGGGTGATAACGGGGTCGACGGCGCTTTTGACGGGAGCCACGCTACATCACCGCCCTGCCGGTAAGGGCCGCGATAAGCGACTGCTCGCCCAGCTGAACCAAGGCTCGCTCGACATCGGAATCGAGGAAGAGTGGTGACAGGCGCTCGGACTCCGGGCCCTGGCCCTCGCCGATAAGGCCGGCATGGCGGAGCGTCTGGCGGAGCGAGCCCTTAATGCGCTTGACCGTGGCCTCAGTCCAGCGGGCCGCGTCCGGATATTCCGTGGTAAAGCGTGTCATAAAGGCGTTGAGGTCAACCGCCGTAAAGGCATAATCGAAGTTTTGTAGGCGCTCCCCTACCTCGACGAGCACGAGCTCGCGCACGATATCGTAGCGGCAGATCATGCTGTAGAAGATGGCCTGGTCCGCCTGCGTGGGAGTGCCGGATGTCATGAGCCTGGTTAGGGATGACGCAGCCTCGACGGCGGTTTTGGGGTCGATGCCGCGCGCGGCGCATACGGCGTCCGTGGGCACCATGGCGTCAAGGCGGCGAAGGCACACGGTTGCGCGGTTGGCGACCATGCGCTCCGTGGGATATTGAAAGAGGTTCTCGCTCTTTACGCGTACAATGACCTGCTCGTCGCTTGCGCCCTGCATACGAAGGGCAGCGACGATGCGCATCTCATGCGGGAGGAATTGCTCGCGGGTGAGCACCCCCCCCCCGAACGCTTTTTGTGGTTACATCCACAGTACACGCTCCAAGGGTGTCAAAGGCTGTCACAAGTGCGCCGCAACCCGGCAGGCAGGCGCGGCGCACATGACAATAATCATACCTGTTGGTAAAAAAGTTACCACGCCCAGAGTGTCAAATGTTGAGCAACAAAATTAAATCCGGTTAACGGTCATTTTCGCAGCTCAGAAGCTTTGCCGAGGTCGCCCCAAATCACACTTGCCAGACAACCGCGCTTACGAATGCAGGCACGCACACGCCCAACGCCATCCTCCGCTACACTCAACATAGAGTTATACATATGATTCTATGTAAGGAGTTTCATATGCCTGTCGTAAAGCCTATTTCTGATCAGACGCGCGCGCTAACTACCATTCAGGAACGCGAAGATCACATTCAACGTACCATCGCTCATGGTTACGACGACCTCACCAACGGTCGCGTGCGCCCCTGGAAACAAGCGAAGACCGAGGCGGATCGGATGCGAGCCTCGAGATAAGCCCTCCCCCATGTAACCATCCTGTAAATCATAGCGACGCACTCGAGTTTTACCGTGATGCGGTCGCGCCTGGCGCTCCACTGTGCTAAAGTAACCCGAACGTCCAAACGACTACAAGGGGGAACTAGAAGATGGCACGTGTGCACAACTTCTCAGCTGGCCCGGCAGCGCTGCCCACAAGCGTGCTCGCCGAGATCGCCGACGAGATGATGGACTACCGCGGTTGCGGCATGTCCGTGCTCGAGATGAGCCATCGATCTAGCATGTACCAGCAGATCATCGACGACGCCGAGGCAACCCTGCGTCGCCTGCTGAGCATCCCCGACAACTACCGTGTCCTGTTTTTGCAGGGCGGCGCCACGCTGCAGTTTGCGGGCATCCCCATGAACCTCATGCGCCGCGGCCGCGCCGGCTACATCGTGACCGGCAACTTTGCCAACAAGGCATACAAGGAGGCCGCCAAGTACGGCGAGGCCGTGCTGCTCGCGAGCTCCGAGGACACCAACTTCGATCGCATCCCCGACATGGCCGACATCAACGCGCGCATTGCCGCCGAGGCCGCGAGCGACGGGCTCGACTACGTTTACATCTGCCAGAACAACACCATCTTTGGCACCATGTACCACGAGCTGCCCGCTTGCGGCGACGTACCGCTGGTCGCAGATGTCTCGAGCTGCTTTCTGTCGCAGCCGCTCGATGTTGAGCGCTACGGGCTCATCTACGCCGGCGCGCAGAAAAACGCCGGCGCCGCGGGCGTGACCGTGGTTATCGTGCGCGACGACCTCATCGCCGACGGCCCCGCCTTTGCGCGGGCGCCGCAGTACATGGACCTTAAGACCCAGGCCGCCAAGGGCTCCATGCTCAACACGCCCAACACCTTTGGCATCTACGTGTGCGGCAAGGTGTTCCGGTGGGTCGAGGAGACCGGCGGACTTGCCGCCATGGCCGAGCGCAACTGGGCCAAGGCCAACCTGCTCTATGACCTGCTCGAGCACAGTGTGCTGTTCCATGGCACCACGCAGGCCGACAGCCGCTCCATCGCCAACGTCACCTTCCGCACCGGCGACGCCGAACTCGACGCGGCCTTTGTCGCAGGCGCGGCCGAGCACCAGATTCAAAACGTCAAGGGCCATCGTCTGGTAGGCGGCATGCGCGCCAGCGTCTACAACGCCGTAACCATGGAAGACGTGCAGGCACTGGCCTCGTACATGAAGGACTTCGAAACGCAGCGTAGTTTGAGCCCGCGATCTAACTAGCCCGCAACGCGCGGGCCGACCAGCCACTTCAAACCACCCTGTTTAGATCAAAACCTGCTAAGGAGTTTTTCCATGCGTAAGATTAAGACCATCGACGACATCACCAAAGACGGCAAAGTCGAGTTTGGCGAGGGCTACGAGTTTGTGGGCACCGCCGAGGAGGCCGATGCCATCCTGATGCGCTCCACCGACCTGCACGGCTACGAGCTGCCCGAGGGCATCCGCGCCATCGCCCGCTGCGGCGCCGGCGTCAACAACATCCCCGTCGAGGAGTACGCCAAGAAGGGCGTCGTCGTCTTTAACTCCCCCGGCGCCAACAGCAACGCCGTCAAGGAGCTCGTCCTGGGCATGTTGGTGCTCTCGAGCCGCGGCGTGGTGCAATCGATGAACTGGGTGCGCGACAACGCCGACGACCCCGAGATTCAGGTCGATGCCGAAAAGGCCAAGAAGGCCTTTGTGGGCCGCGAGCTCAAGGGCAAGCGCATCGGCGTCATCGGCCTGGGCAACGTGGGCTCCAAGGTAGCCAACGCCTGCGTCGATCTGGGCATGGACGTTTACGGCTACGACCCGTTCATTTCCGTTGAGCACGCGTGGGTGCTGAGCCGCGAGGTGCAGCGCGTGGGCACGCTCGAGGATCTCTGCCGCGGCTGCGACTACCTCACCGTGCACGTGCCCAGCAAGGCAGACACCATCGGCATGATCAGCACCGAGCAGATTAACCTGCTGGCACCCGACGCTGTGCTCATCAACTACGCGCGCGAGACCATCATTGACGAGGACGCCGTTGACGCCGCCCTGCGCGAGGGCAAGCTCAGCTGGTTTAGCTGCGACTTCGCCACGCCCAAAACCGTTAAGATGCCCAACACGTTTATCACCACGCACTCGGGCGCCGGCACCGGCGAGGCCGAGGCGAACTGCGCCGACATGGCCATTAGCGAGCTCAAGGATTACCTGGAGAACGGCAACATCGCGCACAGCGTCAACTACCCCGCCTGCAGCATGGGCAAGGCGCGCGCCGCAAGCCGCATTGCCTGCCTGCACGCCAACGTGCCCAACATGATCGGCCAGATCACGGCCATCCTGGCCAAGGACAACGCCAACGTGCAGCGTATGACCAACGAGTCCGCCGGCGAGAACGCCTACACCATGTTCGACACCGATGAGCACCTGGACAGCAGCACCATCGAGGCGCTCAAGCAGATTCCGTCGATGTATCGCGTGCGCGTGATCAAATAGCGCCGGCTGATCTGACGGGCAGTTCCCCATGTGGCCTGCCCGTCACTGACATTGAATGCCCGCGGGGGCGCCTTTCGCACGAGAGGCGCCCCCGTTTTTGTGAGCGCTCCATTAAATGCACCGAGCCGCTTCTTGGCATACAATCTGTATGTTGACCTAACTATCTGTGAGGTGCCTATGGTTGATACAGATTTTGCTTGGCGGCTTACGCAAGGGCTCGTGCGGATCGACAGTTCCGACCCAGGTGCGTATGAGGGTGAGATTGAACGCTATATCAAAGTGTTGGTTGAGGCTCAATTGGAGCGGTTGAGCCATCCGGTGCTCCATGCCGTGCAGGTTGAGGAACTCGAGGTGCTGACCGGACGCCGCAATCTCATGGTCACCGTGCCCGGTTTGAGCGACGAGCCACGGCTCGTCTACATCTGCCACATGGATACAGTCACCTTGGGCGACGGCTGGGACGCGGACATTACGCCGCTCGGGGCGGTCGTGCGCGACGGCAAGCTCTACGGCCGCGGTGCCTGCGATATGAAGGGTGGCCTGGCCTGTGCCATTGCCGCACTGGTCCATACGCTCGAGCGCGTGGCGGCGGATGGCGCGCTGCCCCGCCGCGGCTTTTCGCTCATCTGCTCGGTCGACGAGGAAGACTTTATGCGAGGCTCAGAGACCGCGATCGATGCCGGCTGGGTCGGCTCGCGTGAATGGGTGCTGGACACCGAGCCCACCGACGGACAGATCCAGGTGGCGCACAAGGGGCGTACGTGGTTCGAGATTGAAATGGCTGGCGTGACGGCGCATGCGAGCCAGCCGTGGAAGGGCGCGGATGCCGTCGCCGCCATGGCCGAGGTCGTGTGTTCGCTCCGTCGCGCGTTTGTGGCGCTGCCCGCGCACGATGAGCTGGGGTCTTCGACCATCACGTTTGGCCAAATCGAGGGCGGATATCGCCCCTATGTCGTGCCCGACCGCGCCAAGGTCTGGGTCGATATGCGCCTGACTCCGCCGACTGATACGGCCGTCGCGAAGCGCATGGTAGAGCAGGCCATCGCCAGCGCCGAAGCCGCCGTTCCCGGTTGCCACGGCAGCTACGTCGTGACGGGCGACCGCCCCGCCATCGAGCGCGACCCAAACTCTCCCCTTCTAGCAGTGCTCAAGCGTGCCGCCGATGACGTGACGGGCGCGGACACGACCGTCGGCTTCTTTACCGGCTACACCGACACCGCCGTCATTGCCGGCAAGACAGGTAACCGCAATTGCATGAGCTACGGTCCCGGGTCGCTCGCGCTCGCGCACAAGCCCAACGAATATGTGCCCCACGCCGATATCGTTCGTTGTCAGAACGTGCTCATCGCGCTCGCCGATAACGTGCTCTGGGACGCGAGCGGCCAAGTTGGGGCATAATAAGCCGCGAACAAACCGACTCGCGCGTTAGGACCGTCCATGAAAGCTCTTCCGTTTCCCTGCATCCGCCCGGCTCAGGACCGCGTGCTCGAAGCGCTGCCTGCAATGGGCAGCATCCTGAGCGGCAACGATGCTCTGCGCGGAGCCATTGCCGATGGCCTGATGCTCAAGGACCCGGGTGCGGCGTATTACGTGTACGAATGCTCGGGCGAGCCGGGATGCGTGACGGGTGTCGTTGCGATCTGCCCGGTTGGTGCGCTGGCGGGCGGCGACGC
>OFMV01000727.1_pt1 | contig 28832 bp, 21 predicted proteins | sample 1541881 | NCBI WGS metagenome assembly OFMV01 (sample SAMN04209220, study PRJEB22552) | human gut metagenome | biome: gut; material: feces | host: Homo sapiens | place: USA: Oklahoma
CCCGCCGACGGAACCTGAACAGGAACGGCTTCCTACTTTTTATGCAGGTCCGGGTCGTCGTGCCTTCCTGAATTAAATAAATCCCAATTTAAATCTCCACCTCAAACGGCAGCCTGTCCAGAATATCTTTCTGCATATCTACTCCTGGGTAGACTTCAATCAGTTTTAAGCCTTTTGGTGTCAGTCTGAACACACAGCGTTCTGTTACATACAATACCTTTTGTCCGTTTTCAATCGCTCGCTTTGCAGAGAAGCTTACACTGTTGACCTTCTCTACGAACTTAGCAATTTCTCCTTCTTTCTGAATCGTCACCACTCCTTTTTTCTGCGTAACCTCCAGACCTTTGGCATCAAATGTCATACAGAACACAACCGTCGGTGTCTTTGCCGTAATATTTGCAAATCCGCCGATTCCGGCAAATGCACCAGGTCCTCTGTGTGCATTGATGTTGCCATATTTGTCAACTTCCAGAGCTCCCATAAAGCAGATGTCCAGTCCTCCGTTATCATATAAGTCGAACTGGTTCGCCATATCATAGACTGACGCTGCACCAATCATAGCTCCAAATGCTTCTCCCGATACCGGAAATCCGCCGATACCACCGGACTCTACCGTAAGGGTTACCATATCCAGCATGCCGCTCTTTCTCGCATACCGGGATACCATCTCTGGAATACCGATTCCGATATTCACGATATCATCCACCCGAAGTTCCTGTGCAGCTCTCTTACCAATGATATTTCCCGTCACACTGTTCTTTTTTGGTTTGGTCGATACATTCTCGATCTTTTCACTCCATGTATACCAGTCCTTGTAAGGAATCTCAAAGCTTCCCGTAAGCGCCGTATACGCTTCGTTTCTCTTTTCCGGCTCTGCCACAACGATTGCATCTACAAGGCATCCCGGAATAATGGCGTTACGTGGACGCGACGGTGTATCAACCAGACGGTCTACCTGTACGATAACTTTTCCCCTGTTTGCTTTTACCGCCTGACAGATGGAAAGAGCATCGCCGGACATAAACATATCATCGAATGTGATATTTCCCTTTCTGTCTGCTGCTGTTCCTTTGATCAGTGCGATCGTAATCTTCGGAAGCTTGTAATACAGGAATTCGTCCCCGTCTACTTCTACATGTTTTACCAGTGAATCATCGATGGATATGCGGTTAATACCAGGTCCTTCTCTTCTTGGATCTACGAATATATCCAGTCCAACTTTCGAAAGGGCTCCCGGCAGACCTCCGGCCTGTGCACGGATTGCATGAGAAATGCATCCAAGGGGAAGATTATACGCTTCAAAACGGTCCTCCAGCACCAGTTTCTTTGTGCTCATCATGGCTCCGAAATGTCCACAGATCAGTTTGTCTACTGCACCTTCTCTGATATATCCTTCTGCATTATGTTCTTCATCCCAGACGCCGAATCCCGCACTGGATACAATCGTCAGATGTGTAGGAGACTGCATCTTCTGATATCTCCGGTAGATTGCTTCATGAAGTTCTGTCGGGTTCTCTATTCCTACAAATGAATTGACACAGATACAGTCTCCATCCCTGATCAGACGGATGGCTTCATCTGCACTCATGATTTCATACATTTTTTCTAACTCCTTTAACCTTTGTACTGACAAAAAATAATTAATTCTATTTTATCTTATTACTCTGCTAAAGTCTAGCATTTCTATATTTTTAACCGATGCTGCTACCAGCACAGGCTTTACCACATATTAGTTGCAATAATTTTAGACCATTTCTCACAACTTTCTTCTTTAATTCCGCTCCCATTAATTCATCATTTATAATGTCTACTGTTTCCGAAATTGTAATTGCATTATTTTTTTCTAACTCCGAAAGTTTGTCCTTAATTTTTTTAGTAAATCGATTTAACTTTTTACTGACAGTGTTGTATTTGTATAATTTTCTTTATATTGATATCTGGATAACATATCAAATTTTATATTTAAGATATCAGAAAATAATTTATAATTTTCTACTACTAACACACATAATTTTTCTCTTGCTCGAGAAATCGCTTGATATAATAACTTATAAAACAATAAATCAGGATTAGGATGTTCTTTTCCTTGTATTCTTCTTTCTGGATCATATCTAAAATTTCTATCATCATAATCATAACTTTATCATACTCCGGACCTATAACATGATGTGTATCATAAGTATGGGGATATAAATCAATCGAATTTGCATGATACATTGATTGTGTATATGATATAAATATATAACCTTTTTTCACCATACAAATCAATCAATTTCATTGCTTCTTCTGTACTATTTGCAAACAATACATCAATATCAGAATAATCCATATATCCCCTTGCACGATTATTTAAATTCATCATCGTTCTGGTAAAAGAAGCAATTTCTACTCCTTTAGGCGTATATTTATACAATTTCTTCGTAGATTCCACAAATGTATATAAACGTACATCCAGCGCAAGATGTTTTAAATAATAATGGTTTTTCCCAACTGACGTTAAATAGCCTCAACACCTACATCTTCACTTTTTAATATTTAGAACAAGTGTATCCCTATCAATCTTTATCAAATCGAATTCTTTTCCATTTTGTTCTATTGTAAAAGAAGTAAAAAATTTTCAAAATATTTTATCTCTGTCTCCATATTCCGCAATAAATCGACAAGAGTTTTTATCTCTTCCTTACATAGCATTCAAATTAATTTACTAATCATTTTCAAATTCTAATCTATTATGAATATAATATTTATTATTATATATTTCTTCTTACTTGCTTTCAATCGGTAAATATTTCCATAATTATCAAAAAATAATTTTTAAATTTATATTTCCCAACACGCAAAAAACCTTGAATCATCCCATTTTCATAGGAAATTCAAGGTTTTTCATTGATTTACATGATAAAATTACGGTTCAAATTCTTATGCGAACTGTAAGATTATGCATTCATCTGTTTTGCGATTTTTAGATTACATTCCAGCCTGAATTGTGAACTTTGAAATTATATTCCTGCCTGTATTGCTACTTATATATAATACAGCTATGTATTTATCAGTATTTTCAAGAAATTGTTCTTGCCGGCTAATTAACGATTTCCGGTGTTCCCCCAATTTTTAAGTTGGGGAATAATTCTGAGTATTTGTTGCTTGATTTCAATTTCATTTTTTCTTATTTGGGGAATTCTTTTTATAAAGTTGGGGAGTATTTTTATTCCCCAATATAAATATTAATTCGTTAATTCCACTCCCATACTTTTACTTTCAATATTATAATCATTTATGTTTCGAAATTCTTCTTTCTACCAACTTTTGTCTTATGCTTTCTATTTTTTGAAGCATAGCATTATCCAAATCATTTTCTAATGTTTTTGAATTTACAAAAGCAACTATCTTTTCTATTTCATCATTATTTTGAAACATTCTGTTAAGTTTTTCTATGTCCTTCTTGTCAATTTCATAATATGGAATCGGTAATTTTTTAAACTCAGTCGGTACTAATTCACTTACACCACCACCATAATATCGACCTTGGAACTCACACTGAGCAAGTGTCAATGAATTATAAAAGCAGAACACTAAACTATCTTTATCTAATCCTTCTTTTAAACGAATATGATACCCCGCATCTGTAGTATGTATATGTGCTCGATTTATATATACTCTTGGTGCAATATGATAACGTTTAAAAAAAACAACATCTCCTTTGTTAACAATTGGAACCCCATACCATGGAGTTCTGTTTGCACATTTATAACATTCTATCAACTTATTATTACCCACTGTTGCATTTTTTATTTCATTCAAGTATTTTCCTAATTTTTTCGGAATATTTTCTTCTTGTACTTTTGCCAAATTCAAAAGATACATAGGTTTATTCTTTTCTTTCAGATGATCAACAGTTTTATCATCTATAATAATTGAATTTTCGCTAATATAAGAGCTCTTTTGTAGGATAGGAAGTGTATACTCCTTGCTTTCCAATTCTGTTATTTTGTCTTCTGGCAGAATAAAAAATTTATTTCCCCCTGTTACAATTCCGGGCGCACTTTCTCCTATTGTTTCTATTTTCGAATATTTATTAGACGTTTCTTTTAATAGTGCAATATCTTCGTCAGACAAAATAGCATTTGACCATTTTTTTAACGGCTTATTTTTTTGAATTTGGTTGCTAATCATCGGCTCGCTACTTGTAGCATCCTGATAAATCTCATATGAAATATAAGGTGTACTTTTTTTATTATTTGTCAAATACACTAAACATATTTCTTGTTCTATATCCGAAAAAATTTTCTTGCGGAATGATATTATATGAATCGTATTAAAAATTTTTTCTAAATATTCCCGGAGTTTTTCTGCATATTGTACTTGTAAAAATTCCATCGGAAGCACGAAAAATATACTGCCATTTTCATTTAATAACCGTATTGCACCTACCACAAATGCAAGCCACATATTTTGCATTATAGATTCTTGTAATCCTTCTTGTTTACACAACAATTTTGCTCGTATAATTTCTTCTTTATCCATAACTTTCTTGTTTATATATGGAGGATTACCTATAATTAAAGAATATTTTTTTTGAGATGTCATTGCATATTTAAGAAAATCACGTTTCATTACTTTTAATTTGGGATTTTTATATTTCCGACGAATATATCTTACTTTTTTATCAAACAATTCAATTGCATCTATTTCTTGGCTTTCTAAGAGAATCGCAGAAAGAAACCTTCCGTCTCCAACAGAAGGTTCTAATACACAAGAAAAATCTTGTTCTTTTTCATTTAAATATTTAACCATAAATCTTACCAACTCATATGGCGTATAATAAGATCCCGTTTCCTTATCCGTATTCATTTATTCCCTTTCATCAAAAGCATCATTTACATATCTTTTCAGTAATTTATTGGTTTCTATGTAAAAATCCTTCTCCGCTTCACTTAATTTTTGTTTATCAAACAATTCTTCTAATTTTTCTTGTATTTTATAAAGACTATGTATTTTCCAATACAAATCTGTCCTTCTTATATGAAAATTTAAATTTTCGCAGATATTTCTTCCTAACAATGTCTTTCCACAGATATATCCTTGCTCATTTCTTTCTATATGTTTATCATATTCTTCTGTAGCAGGATCAACAAATCCTTTATTCCCATCATTAGCAATCTCTTTATTTTCTGTTGGCCATTTATTCGATTTAACCAAATTACATTTAGGACATGCCCATACCAAATTATAGTAATCATTCTCCCTTTCTGGATTAAGACTCACCGGAACAAAATGATCTACATGAAATCGTTCATGCATTATGTGACTATCTTTCCCACAGTAACCACATATATTTTTGAAATCCTCCGCCAATATTTCACGTGCTTCAGAATATTTTTTTAGTTTCGTTATTCCTGATCTTCGTCTAATTATTCTATCTCCATGTACTCTCACAATTCTTTCACCTATTCTTCTCTATGTTTTTCAAGAATTGCATCACCAATTCTAAGTAAATGATCCAATTTCTCTTCAAAATCTATTGTCAAAACTTCCTTCGGCAGTTCCTCTATCATTCCATATGAAGACAAAACTTTATACAATCTCAAATATTCCTCTTCTTCTTTTAATGAAAGTGTCTCTTTCTTTCTCTTCTCATATAAAACCTTATATTCCTCTTTTTTTTGCTCTCTACGTGTTCGAAACACATTTGCACTTTCAATAAGAACATTTATAAAATCAAAAAATTTTTTTAATTTTTCCTCGTCATCACCTTCTGTATCAAAAATAGTTTTACTATAACGATTACGTTCTGCTACAAGTCCGTCAGCGACTTTATCCTGTTCTACGCCCGTCAAAATAAAGCATTCTAAATCTCGTACTTGATCGTTAATATAATTAATTAATGTAGAACCATCAAAAGAAAATGTACCTGCCATTTTATAATCAATAAGCATTACATCTACTTGTTCTTTATAAATGCGTTCCAAAAATTCTTCTTTTGTTTTACAACCATCAAATAAAATCAAATCAATATCGGGAAATCTACGTTTGATTTTTTTTCTATAATTTTCATACTGATCTGGATGATCATCAATATAACCTATTTTATACATATTTTCCTCCGAAACTAATTATCGCTTTAAAACCTGTTTTCATTGTTTTATTAGAATCTAAATCAATATCTCCATTATATTCAAGAATCGTTCTTTTTACAATCCACATTCCCATTCCTGTACCATCTTCATCTTCTTCTCTGTTAGAACTACTGCGATCACTTTCAAATGCCTCTGTTATAAGTTCTGGTCTCTTTTTATATTTCGGACTCAATCCCCACCCTGTATCCTCATAATACACTATAAATCCTTCTTCTCTTTTCTCAACAGAAACATGTATTTCTTTTCTTTCTAAAACCTGATTGCTTTCCTTATCAAATGAAAAAAGACTATTAGAAATCAAATTACTAATAATATTTTCAATATCAAATGCAAAGCATTTAAAATTTATATCCTCATCACATTCCACTATCAATTCAACATCGTTTCTTTTTAAAATGGCTTTCCAATTTTCAAGAAAATCATTTAACAAACGTGAAATATTATGAATTTTTCTTTTTCTTTTATCTTTTCTAATAGAATCTATTGTAACACTAAACCATGAAGCAAAATGCTTCTTAAATTCTATGGCTTGCTTAATATTTGCAAATGCCTCATCAATATCTCTATCATATTTTATTGCCTCGTATGCTGCATCTAACTCCTGACCTATATTATTTGTCAAAGTACGAATTTCATGCATAAACATATTCGTCATAATTCCTGTTGTCGCAAGTGTTTGCAACATTTTTAATTCATCTTGTAAGTCCTTAATTTCTTCTTCTTGACGTATCTGTAATGAATCTACAAGCCGTTCCACATCTTCCGGATTAATCGCAGGAGCCTCTGATTGATTTTTCAAATGAGCTTCTTGCTCTTTCTCCTCCAAATTTTTTCTTTTCTCCAACTCAACTTGCTCTTCTTGTTTTTTTTCCGCCTCCCAACGCTTCCTTTCCTCTGCTAATTTACGCATATTTTCAATTTGTTCTTGGAGTTCATCTTGTTCCTTTTTATATTGAGCCAATTTACGACCAATAAATTGTCTATCAGCTTCAAATTCCTGAATTACAGCTATCAATACTCTTTTTAATTGTTCAAATCCTTCTCCTTCTTGAATACCATTTCTATTTGCTGCATCTTCTAAATTTCTATTTTTTCTTGAAATCTCTACCAACCCAATTATCTGTTCTGACGCAACACGCCATTTGCCTGTCGGATGACCTAAACCTGCTGGGGATCTCCTTACTCTAGCTGCCAGTTCTAGCCAATCAAAATCGTTATCTCCATATTCTCCATACGGTCGAACTCTAAAATGATCTCTATAAAGTTTAATTCCACCAAATTCTTTTGTAAAATTTTTTCTTCCTTTTATATCCTTATAAAAAAATTTTTCAGTATCGTTTTTTGATGCTGAAATCTTATTAAAATATAAAATTCCACTATAATTTCCTATAACATTATTCTTTTCTCCGATTTCTGGAAATGAATACTTAACCGACTTCACTACTCCATGAAAATATTTCTGCTCTTCTTCATCAATATGAGCATCTCTAAGAATTTTATTTTCCTCTTCCCCAAAGTCAAATTCATTTCTTGTAATATCAATTTGTAATTGATCCTCTTCAACCCAAAACTGAATTTTATAATCATACGAATCAATATGAGCACTTACAATTTTTGCATTCTCTGCTGAGGTAGTATCATCAAAAAAATAAATATCAAAATCTTTAACAACATCTGGTGGAAGCAAATTTTCAAGATGATTTTTTAATTTTTTCATTGTTTTTTCATTCCACTCATCATGAAACCCATATAATCGAAATGCTGTCCCTGTATTGCCCCAGTTCAATTTACAAATTTCTTCTGCTACTGCTCGATTTTTCCATGACGAAACATTCACATATTCTAACATATTTTCATCAGAATCATATAATTTTGCAGTTACATCCGATAATTTTTTTGCATCACTAAAATCTTCCCAGTCAACTATCCATTCTAGTCCTCCATCACTTGTTATTGTCAACATTTCACATCGCTCTGAAATACGATCAAGAGCAAAACGCCCGATACCTTTCGCACCCGTTTGAATTCGATTATTTTGAGACCTATACGCTCTTTTTTTAGAAGAATTCCCAATTGTCATCCAGTGTTCTCGTAATATTTCTTCCTTCATACCAGTTCCATTATCCAGAATATAAATACAATTATTTTTCTCGCTCCAATAAAAACAGAAAAGCTTCGCATCTGCATCATATGCATTTTTTACAATTTCAAGAACTGCACCTTCTAATTTTGACACATTTTCTCTACCTATTAATTTTGCAGTATATGCATCAACATTGAATTGAATATCTCTTTCATTTTTCCTCATCTATATTCCTCCAACACGAACAAATATATTATTGCATTATTTCATTATACATCAAATAATACAATGTTTTCAATAAAATTAGGACTTTCTTCTCCTTCTTCTGAAATTATACTTAAATGAAAAACTAAATTCCGGTTTTGGACCAAATGCAAGAGTAAATTCCATATAGGTCGAAGTTACTTTTGCACACATATTTGCCATATTGTCTTTGATAATCATTACTCCGTATAATGTACTTGCAGCTGATTGCCTGCCTGTGCAGATTGGAGATAATTATGAAAAATAAAGGCAATCAGAAACATTTAACATTTGAACAGCGTGTTGATATCGAGAAAGGTCTTACTGAGAATAAAAGCTTCACTGAAATTGGACGAATTATTGGTAAAAATCCATCTACCATATCAAAGGAAGTACGTCTCCACGCACATACAAAAGAACGTCCGGATTCAGGTTACACTCACCCGCCATGTATTCATCGCAAGAACTGTAAGGTGACATGCTTGTGTGATAAGATGTGTGGCATTCATTGTAAGCTTTGCAGAAAACCATCCTTTCGCTGCACTGATATATGTCCCGCATATGAGACAGCTGAATGTGAGAAACTGAATAAACCTCCCTACGTATGTAATGGCTGTGGTAAAAAGACCCATTGTCTTATGCCCAGAAAGTTTTATTCATCCAAATATGCCCATGATGAGTACCGTAGCGTGCTAGTCGATTGCAGAGTCGGCATTAACCAGACTCCGGAAAGCATTCAATCCATGAATGATTTATTGGTTCCATTGATCAAGGAGAAGCATCAGTCCATCGGTCATATTTATGCTACTCATGCAGAAGAATTGGGTTGCTCCAGAAGAACACTTTACTCCTACATCAATGATTGTGTATTCGATGTCCGCAATGGTGACTTAAGACGTTCTGTACGTTATAAGAAACGCAAGAAACCTACACAGACCAGTGCAAAAGATCGTTCTTATCGTCAAGGTCATAACTACGAAAATTTCCAGAATTATATGAAAGATCATCCAGATATAAATGTTGTGGAAATGGACTGCGTGGAAGGAATGAAAGGCGAAAGCTGCGCCCTCTTGACCTTTACATTCCGCAACTGCAATCTTATGCTTATGTTCCTGTTGGAATATCAAGACCAGGAATGCGTGTTAGAGGTCTTTGTATGGCTTGAAACAGTGTTAGGACAGGATGCATTCAAAAAGCTTTTTCCGGTGATTCTCACGGATGGAGGTTCAGAATTCTCAGCTCGTGAAGAGATGGAGGAATTCTGTGACGGAAGTAAAAGCACGACGGTCTTTTACTGTGATCCATACAGCTTTTGGCAAAAAGGTGCCTGCGAAAAGAACCACGAGTATATCCGCTACATCCGTCCGAAAGGGAGTTCATTCGCTGATTTAAATGACGAGAAAGTCAGACTTATGATGAATCACATAAACAACGAAAAAAGAGACAGTCTTAATGGACATAGCCCATATGAACTCTCTCTTTTACTCTTGGACAACAAACTGCACAAAGCATTAGGATTAAAGGCAATCGCACCTGATGATGTTATGCTTAGTCCAAAACTTATAAAATAAAATAGTAAAGCACAGGCAGATTTCACTGCACCAGAATTTAGTCTTGCACATAAGGCATGTGGAATTTAGTCTCGCACACTATTTTCAGATGCCCGGTTAGTATGCATAAAAACATAAATCATGAGTGCTTACAGGTTTATTATAAGACAAAAAAATAGAATTGTTAAGGTGCATTACAGAATTTAATCCCGCATAGTTACTGAGATAATCCACAGCTGGAATTTAGTTTTTCATTTAAGTCATCACTGAAGTAACGAGAATGCGACGCGCAGTTATTCAAGTGTGTTCAAAACCTGTAAGCAAAAAAATAAGAGAAACGCTACAAAATCAACGTTTCTCTTATTTACAATCATGCCGCAGACCGGAATCGAACCGGTACGGGTATCACTACCCACGGGATTTTAAGTCCCGGGCGTCTGCCAGTTCCGCCACTGCGGCATATGGAACCTATAGGGCTCGAACCTATGACCCTCTGCTTGTAAGGCAGATGCTCTCCCAGCTGAGCTAAGATTCCATATTGTGCTTGTTTCAGGCGGCTTATTTGTTGTCCGCTCCGTAACTTGCTTTGCTATTATATAATGGATTTTGTCGGATGTCAACACCTTTTTTGAAACTTTTTTAATTTTTTTATTTTTTTAATTATTCGTACATTTTAAAGCATTTCTAACACCAACAAACTCCAAAATACAAGACAAATGGCAAGTCCATATGCACTACTTATTGCTTTTCACAACCTTCGCATTGGACGTACTTACTTGATTCGTTTAAAACGAAACCCGGAAATAGAATTGCTCATGACACCAACTTTATTTCCGGGTTTCTATTTCAGGAACTATCTTTTTATGTGAGGCAGAAATTTTTATCAGTTCTGCCTCCATATGACTTTAACTATATAATTTTTTATTCTGGCTTCTTATTTTGTAATCTTCACAGAATTCTTCTGTCCTTTGCCTTTCAGAAGTTTCTGGTATGCACTTAATTTTGCTGCCGGAACTTTAATCACTGCTTTTGCGGAGATTCCCTTAAATGCAGAAGAACCAACTGCCTTCAATACATTAGAACTGATTGTTATAGAAGTCAGTGCTTTACATCCGCTAAACGCCTCTTTGCCAATTGTAATAACCTTGGCGCCAATTTTTACGCTCTTCAGTTTTGTGCATTTTGCAAATGCTTTATTTCCGATTGCAGTTACCTGGAATGTGTATCCATTGATCTTGACTGTTGCAGGTATGGAAACACTTGTCAGAGTTTTCTTAACCGGTGCATACACACTTACTGTTCCGTTTTTATATGCAGATTTGGTTACCTTGTATTTCAGGTTTCCTGCTGTATAGACTTTACCCTTTGCCGGAATTGCTGCAATTTCGAAATCTTTTGTTGCTGTACCAACATATTTACCTTTACCTGTAATGATCACAGATGCTGTTGATCCGGCTTTTGTGTTGTTTGCATAGGAAACGGTATAGTCTGTTCCTTTTTTCAGCTTCTTGCCGTTTAAGGTTACTGTTACAGACGGTGTGATCGCCTTACCTGCGTAGATCTGGGTTTTAATATCAGAAATCTGTGCAGATGCAATACTGTTTTGGAATTCACCTGCAAATTCATAGTATGCAGGAATTTCAACTGCCTTTCTCTCACCCGTATTTGACCACCAGTCTATATAAAATGCATAGTATTTATTTTCTTCAATCCCCTCATTTAAGTCTTTATACTCATCCAGATATAAATACCGAGGATATATTAAAGTATATTTTTTATTACCGTTTGCAGAAATTTGGGTTTGAATCTTAAGTTTCTTTATAGAATCATCTTCAGACAGACTGCTGTTAATCGTAACCAGTTTTATTTCTTCCCCCTGGTACTCCTTTTTATAACTCCACCAGCCATTGCCTTCCATTTCTTTCCAGTCATAACTATAGCTTGGCGAAAAGCAATCCTGTGCAACCGGAACCCCTGCGGCCTCTGCTTCTTTAACATCAAACTGATTAAGATAAATCTCTCTCGAAAATGCGCCTTCTTCAGTATCATATGTACCAAGTTTCAGAGCACCGCCCAGGTACAGATTCGCAGTCTGCTTTCCATCGTTTCCAAGGAAAATATGCAGATCATATCCCTCAGTAAATTCTGTACTGTCAATTTCTCCAAACTTCAAATATGCACCTGGCTGTCCATAAACCACAAAATCCGGATGAAATACCGCTTTATCAAAGCTCAGATATTCTGATACAATCAGTCTTCCACCTTCTTTTGCTGTCAGTTCTTTGCACTCCAGGCTCTTCACTACAGCGTCAGTAAATGTAATTTTATCTGCTTTTACATTTGCATTTAATCTGGCATTCAAAAGTTCTACTTCTCCAGTTCCTGTAAAGGTTAAAGTATTTGCTTTTACAAGAATCCTGGACAGTGACAGTTTCTTGCCTGCCGGAACATTTACAGCAGAAATTGAAGCCGGAACAAAATTGTCTGTATCTGTGCTTTCGTCATAATTATTCTGCCCTTCTATCTTCAGTGCTTTCGCAGCACTTGGAACTGTAAGCGTTCCACTGATCTTGGTGTTAGCTTTCATATTCATCAGATAATAACCACTGGCATTATTCTTCTTCTGATATGCATTTATATATCTTTCCGCCTGTGCTGACGGTGCGACGTTAATCCACACACATCCTCCATCAGGGAATTCTGCCCTTCCGTATGCCTCGAAAATCTCCTGTGCTGACATTCCCTCACAATCCTGAAATTCCTGAAGATCAACCGCATTATCTTCATCCGGATTCCAGATTCTTCCATCCATGTCCTGAGTCGTACCATCTTCTGAATAGACCCAAATTCTGGAAAGCATTTCCACAATATCTTCGTCAGGCATATCATATTTCACTGCCTGTGTACCTGCCGAAACAGGAATATCTTCCCATTCATTTTTTTCATCTGATGTATTATATATAATTCCAATTCCGTAAGGACTGCTCCACTTATCTCCATTTTCATTTTCAAACTCGCCAGTACCCCAGTCAAATGTTTTATGGAATATCGGAGCAGTCTTACTGTTTACAATGTGTATAAAAAAAGCATTTTCATCCTGTGGATTGTTTTTGATATTATCCGTTTCATTGTAAATATTAAAAAATTCACTGGCACCAAATACCTGCAGATCATGGCTGTTATTTCTCAGATATATATTTTCTACTCCGGAAATACCACCTATCGCATTATTCTGCCCACAAAAAATCACTTTATCATCGGAACCTGTTCCTTTTAATACGCTTCTCATCTCCTGACAGAAGAAAGCTGTCGTTCCTTTTCCTTCTTTGATTTCAATCGTCTCTGGCGGATCTACCATACCCCAGAATGCGATGTTTCCGTTCGGTGTAATACTTCTGACTCTTGCATTCTCTACCAGTACTGTCATCCCGTCAGGAGCAACAAAGTCTGCTGCATCTTCCAGATCCTGAACTCTTACAAAACAGTATCCGGTATTTTCTCCTTCGATACTGTTTAACGCATTTAAAAAAGTAGTATCTTCTACTGTTTTCATGTCCACTTCCGGACGTTCTTCATTCTGCAGGGCATTATTGTACTGTTCCTCTGTTATGTATGCCACTTCAAAAGATCCTTTTACCAGTTTGGCACCTGCCGCGTCTGTCGATACCTCTGATTCTTCTGATGTAAATCCGTCCACTTCCGGTGCTTCTTCCGTACTAAAATCTGATACTTCTTCCCCGGATGTCCAGATTTCTGCCGTATCCTCTGCTTCGGCTTCTTCCTCCGTGTCCTGCATCTCTACAATTTCTTCCCCCGAAGAAAATTCTGCACCCATAACAGCTGCGCTTTCTGCCGCAGGTGTTATGCACATAAGTGCTGCCAGTAATAATGCGATCTGTTTTTTCTTCATACGCTTATCCTCCTTTTAGATTGGAATATTTATACGCTGACTGTTATATTTTTGCAGCGTTCAGAACCCCTTTCCGGGATATCTTCTACAATTTATTCCGATAAACATAGTTACATTATATGATATGAACAGTTTTTTCACAATTGTTTTCTGTTTTTTCTCTATTTACGCTATATATAGTCACTGTTTTTTGTGTATTTTCGCAATATTCTTTCTTTTATTTTACAGTAAAGTTTCTTCCTCAATTTCATCCAAAAAACTATTCATCTGTTCAAGAGTCATTTTTTCTTCCAGTCCGTAAATAATCGCTGCATCGTAACGCACACGCGGATAAAGCCTAGGCTTCTGGCCGATATCCAGAAGCCTCTGTGTATCCGACAGATTAAGCGAAAGGAGAAACGCACACTGCAGCAGTATTTTCCTTGTAGGAATCCGCTGACCGCCAAACAGCTTTCGTGCATAGGATTCTTCCAGATTCAGTTTTCGCACAATGTCTTTCTTTTTCATTCCACGCTCTTCGATCAGATGCTCAAGATAAAGTCCCACCTCTACCTTGTTTCCACGTCCTCTTGCAAAATATGCGGCACCCTCCTCTTTTATCATCCCCATGATTTCATCTGTTTCTTTCATCTCTTCTCACACCTCTTTCCTGTTCATATCTCCTTCCTGCAAAAGCATCCTTGGTGCGACATTTATTTCTTTGTCACTGTCTGCTGTCCGATAACCGCCGCGAATATCAAACGCATCAAACGGATAAAGTGTTTAAAAAGCAGATATGATACTATTAAGTGTACCATATCTGCCCATTTTAAGTCGGGACAAATTTGTCCCTTTTTATGTATGAATTTCAAAATCCGGGGAAGAATTCAGTTTCAGAATTTCCTGTTTCTGTTCTTCTGAACAACGTACCTCTTTCAGTCCTGTGCATTCAAGCAAAGGCTCATAGTTTTCAATTTCTGCATTGGAAATATCTATTGTCTGCAAACTCTCTGCTCCTGTGATGGGGCTCAGATCTGTCACCAGACTGAAGCTCACTGACAAGAAGTTCAGGGAAGGAAACTGCTCAATTCCCTCCAGCGAAGAGATCTGTGTTGTAAATGCAAGGGTATCCAGCTCCTCCATTCCTTTCAACGGCTTCAGGTTCTCCAGTTCCGTACTGTCTCCCCACATGAATAATGCCTTTAAGGTACTCAACTTTGAAAGAGTTTCTGCTGCTGCCTCATTGATATCACACATACACAGCGTATCCAGTTTTTCCATCTCTGCCAATGGTTCAAATATATTGTTTTTTATTTCTGCATTACTCATATCCAGGTAATCCAACTTCAGATTTTTCAAAAAATTTATATCATTCAGATTCATCCCCTGTATATTTAACCGGGAAATACTGATGCATTCTCCAACCGGTGACAGGTCCTCTGCCGGATTCTCCATAATACAGAGAATATCCAGATCTATCAGGTTTGGAAGTACAGAGAAATCTGTGATCATATTTTTGCTCAGATAGAGCTTTTTCAGTGGAAGCTCCTTTAACCCGGAGATATCTTCAATCTCCTGATTGCACAGCGCAAGCTCCTCCAGATTTGTCATCTGTGCCAGATCCGAAAGATCCTTAATATCTCCCCGCACAGAACCAAAGCTGCTGTCCTTTCCATTCACATGATGCCCTTCACCCCAGAAAGTATCTTCGTCCTCAAGAATTTCCTTTCCTACAATGCGAAGCTTTCTCACATCCTCCAGCATGGAAGCAGTTATGGTATCTGTCTCAGAAAGGTTCAATTCCTTACGGACTGCTTTTTCTATTAACGCTTCTTTAAATACTACAGGGTTGTTTTGAGATTGTTCTACATTCTGAACCTGTTCCGGGTTCTGAGTCTTTTCTGCAGTCTGTTCCGTTTCCTCATCCTGAGTTTCCGCTGTTGTCTGCAATACTTCTGCTGCATTCTGATCTGTCGCAGCTATTCTTTCATTTTTGGTCGCTGTCATACCAGGAAAAAGAAACGCCAGTATATAGCCGACTGCTATCAGTCCCACTGCTACACCAGTTTTTTTCCATAGGATTTTCCTGCTGTTTTTCTGACATTTTTCTATCGCCCTGCTCAGTTCTGATGCATCTGTATATCTTTTATCAGGCTCAAATGAACAGGCTTTTTCTATTACTTTCTTCATTTTCCTGCTGATGTTACATTCAGAAAGCTGATCCATTTCATAGCTCTCTGAAACCATATACAGCATTGTCTGTCCGATGGCATACACATCTGTGCGCTGGTCTGTCTGTGTATAACCATACTGTTCTGGTGCTGCAGTCCCTCTGGTCCCCACTACAAAGGTATCACGGGATCCATCTTTTTTGTAACTGCGCATAGTGCCGAAATCAATAAATACTGCTTCACCGCCGGGCGTGATCACAATATTCTCCGGTTTGATATCACGGTGTATCATGAGATTATCCGGATTCTGAAACTGCTCTGCTGTTCTGCATATCTTCCTGCTGATCCTGCAGATTTCCGTTTCCGGTATTTCGCCTTTCTGCAGAACCATCTGAGCCAGAGGTGTTCCCTCTATATATTCTCTTACCAGATATACTTCTCTGTTTTCTTCAAATATCCTGTACGCCTTTGGAATCCCGGACAACTTCCTGTCTGCCAGTTTTTCCAGAATTTCCATCTCATTGCGTAGCAATTCTGCCTGCATATTCCGTCCCCATTTCAGCACACACAGGATCCCGGCAACTGTCTCTTTCACCAAAAATGTTGCGGAATCTTCATTTTCCTTCAGACATTCATATACTGTCCAGTGCTCTTTCATTTCTACCGGAAGATAATCCTTCCATATCTGTTTTTCTTTCATACGCTCCTCCCGCTTTATAGCAATCCTCGTAAATAATGCATTTAAGACAGTTCAGCAGAGTGCGAAAGACAATGAAGATATTTGCAGGCGTGCTGACGCACGGCAAAGATATCTGACGCCGGATTTCACACTCTGCTGAGCTGGATTAAGATGCAGTATTTTAGAGGATTGCTATAGTATAGGCCGGTAAAATTTTCCCGGAGTTGTTATCATTGTATCAATTCCATAATGATCCAGATAGCCTGCAGTATTTTGTAGAGTTACTATAGATTGTAACAGAAACTACAGGAAAAAACTACAAAAGATTCCCTCTTCAGTTTTACCTGAAAAAGGAATCTCTTGTTATCTGTCATTATTATCTGTTATTATTCAGCATCTTCTGCTGCTTCCGTTGTTTCTGCATTTTCTTCTGCGGCATCATCTTTTGTTTCGTCTTTGCTGTCTGCTTCTTCTGCATCAACTTCTTCAGTGTCTGCGCTGTCATCGAAAGGAATTACTGCACCGTCATATTTCTCATTGATGAAATCTTTAATCTCATCAGATTTCAGTACGTCAACCAGAGCTTTGATCTTATCGCTGTTTTCGTTGCCCTCTTTGACTGCGATCACGTTTACATAAGTTTTCGCTGCTTCAGAGTCAGATTTCTCATATGCAAGTGCATCTTTTCCTACTGAGAATCCTGCTTCCAGAGCATAGTTTCCGTTTAATACCACATAAGCTGTCTCGCCTGTAACACGTGCTACCTGTGCTGCTTCCAGCTCTACGATCTCTACATTGTGAGGATTCTCTGCAATATCCTTAACAGTTGCATTTAATCCTGCACCATCTTTCAGAGTGATGATTCCGTTATCCTGGAGAAGAAGAAGTGCTCTTGCTTCGTTTGTGGTATCATTTGGTACTGCGATGGAATCTCCGTCTTTCAGATCATCCAGGCTGTCTTTTGTTCCGGGATAGATTCCGAATGGCTCATAGTGAATACCGCCTGCATTTACAAGGTGTGTGCCCTTCTCCTCATTAAACTGATCCAGATATGGGATATGCTGGAAGTAGTTTGCATCAAACTCTCCACTCTCAACTACCTCGTTTGGTCTTACATAATCATCAAATACAGTAACCTCAAGGTCATATCCTTCTTTCTCAAGAAGTGGTTTTGCCTCCTCAAGTATCTCTGCGTGAGGTGTTGCAGACGCTGCAACTGTGATTGTCTTGTCATCATCCTTTGCGTAAACTCCTGTGCTTAAAGTTCCTGCTACTAATACTCCTGTTAAAACTGCTGCCACTAATTTTTTCATAATAATTGTCCTCCCGAATTTTATATTTTAACTTTTTTCATAACCATTTTATAATCAACGATTTCTTAAAACTACTTTCTTCTGTCAATCTTATTTGCGATCATCATTCCCACTGACTGGAAAATCTGTACCAGTACCACCAGCAGGATAACTGTGACGATCATAATATCTGACTGATATCTGTAATATCCATAGCGGATGGCGATATCACCAAGTCCGCCTCCTCCTACTGCACCGGACATGGCTGAATAACCAAGGATCGTTCCGATCGCAATAGTCGCTCCTGTGATCAGTGAAGTTCTGGCTTCTACCAGAAGAACCTTCACGATGATCCTTATATTGCTGGCACCCATAGCTCTGGCTGCCTCGATCACACCTGCATCTACCTCTTTAATAGACGATTCCACCATTCGTGCGATAAAAGGAATGGCAGCCACTACCAGAGGAACTACCGTTGCTGTTGATCCATAGCTCTTTCCCACCACTGCTCTGGTAAAAGGAATCAGCAGGATCAGTAAGATCAGAAACGGAATACTTCTCACAATATTTGCAATTGCATCCAGTATCTTATACAACACTGCATTTGGTTTCAGTCCCTCTTTATCAGACACTGCCAGCAGCACTCCCATTGGAAGTCCGAACAGGTATCCCAGAACTGTGGAAAGAACTGTCATGTAAAGTGTTTCTCCCACACCCTGGACGATCATCATTATTGTCTCATGATCCCACATATTCTGTCACCTCCCCGATTGCTAAACCTTTTTCTTTCAGATACTGTTTCATCATTTCTGTCCTGGTACTGCCCTCCATAAACTCCAGTATCATCTCTCCCTTGGCTACACCACCTACATTCTTGGTATCTGCCTTCAGGATATTTACCGGCTCTCCGAAGGTAAGGATCAGATTTGCGATCACAGGCTCAAAAGCTGAGTTCTCGGAGAATACGATTCGTATCTTCTCACCGCTTTTAATCTCTGCCTGTCCCTTTTCTCTGCAGGCATCCGGTCTGCTGTCTGCGCCGATATCGGAGCCTGTATCCTTTCGGATCAGTTCTTTGGCAACCTCTGACTGAGGATTTGCAAAAATATCTGCAACCAGTCCCTTCTCAACCACTTCACCCTCATACATGATCGCCACATGTGTACAGATTTCACGCACAACCGACATCTGATGAGTAATGATCACTATGGTGATTCCAAACTGTCTGTTAATCTTTTTCAGCAATTCCAGAATGGAAGAAGTAGTCTGCGGATCCAGTGCACTGGTAGCCTCATCACAAAGTAAGATTTTCGGATCCGATGCAAGTGCTCTTGCAATGGCAACCCTCTGCTTCTGACCACCGGAAAGCTGTGCAGGATAAGCATTCTGTCTGTCCCCCAGACCAACGATCTCCAAAAGCTCTGCTGCCCTCTTTCTGGCCTCTGCCTTCTTCTTTCCTTTTATATAAAGGGGAAAACAGACATTATCGATCACTGACTTCTGCATCAGCAGATTGAAATGCTGGAAGATCATACCAATCTCTTCCCTCTGTTTTCTCAATTCCTTCTCTGTCAAATCTCCAAGAGCCTTCCCATCTATCAGAACCTGTCCCTCTGTAGGAACCTCCAGAAAATTCATACATCGTACCAATGTACTCTTACCTGCCCCCGACATACCGATAATCCCATATATATCACCGGAATCGATATTCAGGTTCACATCCTTCAAAGCCTCGACCACGCCATCTTTCGTGTCAAAAGACTTCCGGACCTTCTCAATCACAATCCCAGACATCTCATTCTCCCTCTCTCTTATTCCCCGCTCCGTTGAGCATGAACATACTATACCACTACACTTCCAAATATGCCAATTCATAATATCTAGCACCAGTTATAGTTTAAAACTATATTTTTATCGCTTTACCACATCAAATTCTATATCTCCTGGATTTATTCAGAAAGAAAAACAGCAGGAGAAAGGTCATATTCCTTTCATCCTACTGCTTTGAAAACGTAATATTCATTAAATTCCATCATCCACATCCGGTTCTTTGGGATTTGCACTTTTGCATCCATTACAGGTCATCCTCTGCTATATTCATTTTGACTTGGATAATCCATCTGAGAATAATTTGTCGTTTTGTCCCATGTAACATGAACCTGAGTCAAGCGGATATTCGCAATCCGGATCCAGAATACGCACTTACCATTTTTACTCTTCCAGGTATTTTTTGCGCAGCATTTACAGTTACTGACATTACCATACAAAACAGTATCAAAAAACACCTGTCAAAATCGCTGAGAACTTTTTCTTCCTCTTAGCTCCTTATCTTTTAATTTTTTTCACAGATGAGAACGCACTGTAAACTTTCTTTCCTTTCACTGTCTGATATGCGCGGATTTTATACTGATAAGTAGTATTCTTTTTTAATCCCTTATCTGTAAAAGAAGTGGATCTTGTGTCACTGACTTTTTTCCATGTCTTTCCAGTCAGTTTGTATACTTCATAACCAGATGCACCTTTTGTCTTGGCCCAGGTTACTTTCCAGCTCTGTCAAGCCCCATCATATTTTTCCAGCCCCGGATAGGTTTCCAGGAAATATTCATATCTCTGTACCGGATTACAGGTAAGAATCATTTTTCTGTATTCATATTCCCTCATAGATGCCACACTCTGCATTCGATTACAGACCAGAGCAATTTCTATATTCTCCATAGCCAGCTTTCGAAGAACATCCGCTGATATCCTTACAATTTCACAATCCGTTATCAACTCCACTGTCAGGAAAGAGGTTATCTGCTTGTCCAAATTCATGATCCCTACCAAAGCTTTACCTTCTCGTTCTCTTTCATCAGCAAAGTTTTTGCTTTCAACTTACAGATTTCTGAGTTCTCCGCCAACACCTCCAGCACAGCTTCCGATTTTATTCCTATCACATTATGAAAAAAATCCTTCAGTTTTTCCTCTTCATTTTCCCTTTTTCTTTCATCACTCATACTTTTTCCTTTTTACACGCTCAAAATCAACAGACAAAACCATCTTGCTTAAAGTTACTGTTTATCCTGTTCTTTTGCAAACAAGATTTTCTCTAATTATATCTTATTGTCTGACAAATAGCAATTTCACCGCTTGATTCAAATCAAGTAATCACAAATATTTTTCCCAAACATACCCTTCACAATTTTTACTGCTACACAAAAATAGCTATAAGACTTCATTTTTGAAATCCTATAGCTTTGCTATTGATAATATTACGTTGTATTTCTAATCATCAATTATTTTCCAGTAACCATTGGAACACGACTAATAAACCGAACAATACTTGTGTCTTTATTCTTTATCATATTCAAAAATAACCGAAATCCTACTCATTTCTAAAACATATTTCGATAAGTCAAAATTACAATTTTCACACTTTAATTGATATAATATTCAACAACTAAACAAGGAGGCCATTTAACCATGAATAATGTAAAAATTCTATGTATCGCAGGCAGTATCGTACTCGGTAGTATATTGCTATCCGGACAAGCTTTTGGCAAAGCCCCCTCAGATCTAATCACCCTTTCCGCCCCTAAGGAGCCTGAGGGGCAACATGTATCTTATGATATAGATGGTTCCGGCTCTTATTATGACAGTGAGTCAGATACAACTTACTATTTTGTCAAGGGGATTGTCACTTCTTATTCTAATCATACAAAAACCTTTTCACTGACTTCCGACGCCGGTGAAACTTATGAGTTACCGGCAGATACGGATATTAATATAACCGACTATCTCAACACAGAAGCACATATATGGTACTCAGAAGACTCTCAAAAAAACTTAAAATTACTTGTGTTCTCTCCTCAAATTTTTTGGGAACATATTAATGAGCTGGAATCAGATGAACAAATTCCGGATGGTGCCACAGAAATTGATGGGACTCTTTCAAAATATATCTCTTTCTGGTTAACAGAAGATAAAATAGATGTTACTCTCTTATTTGTTGAGGACAACGATGGAAACACTCATATATATGCAGAGGATAACACATGCAATAATTGTAATAGTTCTGTTTTTGGCAAAACAATCGGCGACTATATTAAGTTATATGAAGATATGCATTTAAATTCTCAAGTATATGATGATTTTAATGTTGCATATCTTATATCAGAAGCATCATCTTGACTTACCCAAATGTCTGGTTGAGAACCTGATGTTTTTACATCAAACATATCATATATTTTAAATGCCGCAGCCAATATTTTCAAAGGCTGCGGCATTTTTGACTTAATTTTTCTTTCAAACATGTTGCTTCTTCTTTTGACTGCTGCAAATATGTTTATGTCACAAATTCAAAATATCTTTTGCTTTTTCTCTGTCTCTGATAATCATCCCATGGGCAGCTAACTTATCCAATTGCTCATCAAAAGTCAATGGCTTTTTCAAATCCATAAAATCACTCCTTAACGTAAAAAAGCTGAGCACAAGTCTCAGCTTGGTCCCCAATGCCAAAAAGGCTTCGGGCAACTCTGTTACATATAGTATATTCAAAAAGCCACGAAATTGCAATAGTTTTTATTATTTTCATCATCAAAAAAGGGCGCTGCCCAACCAGGCGAATACGCAAAGTTAATACACTCCTCCACACCACAATCCCGGTGCTTCTAAAAAGGAAGCGCAAGGGTGGAGTCCAGAGGAGGGACAGCGCTTTCTGTCCTTCCTCTGGGAGCCTTCCGTCCTAGAAAGAGTTTATTTAAAATATTCCACACCAGACTCGAATATTTTAATATCCTGCTCTCCATAGATATTAATAGCAACTCCGTCCCCGCGACGTTCGCTATGTGCCATCTTACCAAGGATACGTCCATCCGGGCTGGTAATACCTTCAATGTTCATATAAGAACCATTGACATTCCATTCTTCATCAACACTGAGCTGTCCATCCGGAGTTACATACTGAGTTGCAACCTGTCCGTTTGCAAACAGCTTCTGCAGCCATTCTTCATTTGCAACGAAACGTCCTTCACCATGTGAAGCCGGGTTACAGTATACACCGCCAAGCTGTGCCTTCTGCAGCCAAGGAGATTTATTACTAACAACCTTCGTATAAACCATCTTGGAAATATGGCGTCCGATAGTATTAAATGTCAGTGTAGGAGAATCTGCTTTCTGTCCGCAGATTTCACCGTAAGGTACAAGACCAAGCTTGATCAGAGCCTGGAATCCGTTACAGATACCAAGTGCCAGACCGTCTCTTTCATTAATCAGCTTCATAACAGCTTCTTTGATCTTCGCATTCTGGAATGCAGTTGCAAAGAATTTCGCGGAACCATCCGGTTCGTCACCTGCGGAGAATCCGCCCGGGAACATGATGATCTGTGCCTGATCGATTGCTTTCTCAAAGAGCTCTACAGAGTCATGGATATCTTCAGCAGTCAGGTTCTTGAATACTTTTACATCCACCTCTGCACCTGCACGCTCGAATGCACGTGTGCTGTCATACTCGCAGTTTGTTCCAGGGAATACAGGAATAAATACACGAGGTTTTGCAACTTTGTTCTTGCATACATAGATGCTGTCTGCACGATAAAGCTTCTCATCTCTGTCAGCTGCCTCTTTATCATTCTCAGAAGAAACTGTCTTAAATACTTTTTCCAGAGTACCTTTCCATGCATTTTCAGCTTCGTCTACAGTGATCACTGTATTTCCATAGGAGAAGTTACCGTCAGCAGTTACTTCACCGATCACTGTATAAGTGATGGAAAGCTCTCCAACCTTACCATCCGGAACTTCCAGGATAATATCGCCAAATCCAGGTGCAAAGAAATCTCTCGGATCAAGGTTATGCTCAATCTTTACACCCATGCCATTACCAAATGCCATCTTTGCAACTGCTGCTGCAATACCATGGCGGTCAAGTGCATAAGCAGAAACAACTTTGCCGTCCTGCATATCTTTGTGAAGTTTTTCATACTGATCCATGATTCCTGCATAATCCGGCAGATCATACTGATCCTTCGGTGCACGAAGCCATACCAGTTTGTTTCCTGCTTTCTTTAATTCCGGTGTGATCACATCCTGGATCTTCGCAACGTCAACTGCGAAAGATACCAGTGTCGGAGGTACATCAATATCATTGAATGTACCGGACATACTGTCCTTACCACCGATGGATGGAAGTCCGAATCCCATCTGTGCTGCATAAGCACCGAGAAGTGCTGCGAAAGGCTGGCTCCATCTCTTCGGATCTTCTGTCATACGACGGAAGTATTCCTGGAATGTGAAACGGATTTTCTTATAATCACCACCTGTTGCCACGATTCTTGCAACGGACTCTGTCACTGCATAAGCAGCTCCGTGATATGGGCTCCAGGAAGATAAATAAGGATCAAAGCCATAGCTCATCATAGTTACAGTATCTGTTTTACCATTCTGTACCGGAACCTTTGCTACCATGGACTGAGTCTCTGTGAGCTGATATTTACCACCGTATGGCATAAATACACTGCCTGCTCCGATAGAACCGTCGAACATTTCCACAAGTCCTTTCTGAGAGCATACATTTAAGTCTGCCAGAGTTTCCATCCATTTAGCTTTTACATCAGCTACATCCGGGCGCTCTTCAAAGAGGTTACCTTCTTTGTTCGGAATTTCTACTTCTACAGTTGTCTCCTGATGTGCACCGTTAGTATCCAGGAATGCACGGGAAATATTTACAATTTCTTTTCCTCTCCATACAAGTACCAGACGAGGATCCTCTGTTACAACTGCAACCGGAATTGCCTCCAGGTTCTCTTCATTTGCATAGCCAAGGAAAGTATCTACATCTTTCGGGTCAACTACTACAGCCATACGTTCCTGAGACTCGGAGATTGCGATCTCAGTTCCGTCAAGACCTGCATATTTCTTCGGAACCTTGTCAAGATCTACTCTAAGACCTGCTGCCAGCTCACCGATAGCAACGGAAACACCGCCTGCACCAAAGTCATTACATTTCTTGATGATATGGCTGACTTCTTCACGGCGGAACATACGCTGGATTTTACGCTCAGTAGGAGCATTACCTTTCTGAACCTCAGCACCGCACACTTCGATGGAAGCCTCTGTATGAACCTTGGAAGAACCGGTAGCACCACCGATACCGTCACGTCCTGTACGTCCTCCAAGTAAGATAATGATATCTCCCGGATCAGAATTCTCACGGATAACCGCACGTCTGGGAGCAGCACCCATAACAGCACCGATTTCCATACGTTTTGCCACATAGTTAGGATGGTAAACTTCTTTTACATAACCTGTTGCAAGACCAATCTGGTTTCCATAGGAGCTGTAACCATGAGCTGCGCTTCTTACCAGTTTCTTCTGCGGAAGTTTACCCTTGAGAGTTTCTTTTACAGAAACAGTAGGATCTGCCGCACCAGTTACACGCATTGCCTGATATACATAGGTACGTCCTGAAAGCGGGTCACGGATCGCACCGCCAAGGCAGGTAGCTGCACCACCGAATGGCTCGATCTCAGTAGGGTGGTTATGTGTTTCATTCTTGAAGTTAATCAGCCATTCCTCTTCTTTACCGTCTACGTCTACAGGAACTACAATACTGCAGGCATTGATCTCATCAGATTCTTCCTGATCAGCAAGCTTTCCTTCTGCTTTCAGTTTCTTCATAGCCATCAGAGCCAGGTCCATCAGGCAGACAAATTTGTCCTTACGGCCTTTGTAAAGTTCTTCTCTGTCAGCAAGATATTTCTTGTAAGTATCTACGATCGGTGCTTTGTAATCACCTTCGTCAAATTTTACATCTGTCAGTTCTGTGGAGAAGGTTGTGTGACGGCAATGATCAGACCAGTATGTATCAAGTACACGGATTTCTGTCATGGACGGGTCACGTTTCTCTTCTTCTTTGAAATAATGCTGGATATGCTGGAAATCCTTAAATGTCATGGCAAGATTTAAAGAATCATAAAGTTCCTTTAATTCTGCTTCCGGCATTTCCTTAAATCCGTCAAAGATTTTTACATCTTCCGGTTCCGGGAAAACAGTTACCAGTGTTTCCGGTTTCTGCAGACCTGTCTCACGGGAATCTACAGGGTTGATACAGTGATGCTTGATGGCATCAAATTCTTCATCTGTGATAGTTCCTTCAATTACATAAGTAGTTGCGGAACGGATGATAGGCTGTGCATTCTCATCCAGGAACTGTACGCACTGAACAGCAGAATCTGCTCTCTGGTCAAACTGTCCCGGTAAAAATTCTACAGAGAAAACGCGGGAGCCTTCTGCTGCCTCAAAATTCTCCAGATATAAATCGTCTACAGGTGGCTCTGCAAAAACAGTTTTGCATGCTTTATCAAAAACTTCATCAGAAATATTCTCTACATCATAGCGGATCAGCACACGTACTGCTGTTACGGATTTAATTCCCAGATAGCTGCTGACCTCATGTTTTAATTCCTTTGCCTGTACAGCGAAGGCCGGTTTCTTTTCTACATAGACACGTCTTACGTTACTCATAGAAACTCCTTTCTTATGTATGCATTGTTGAAAAAATGCTTTTAAAGCATCTTGCAACCCGACTCCAGTGAGTCTGCTGCTTGAACTATTGCTTCCTTTATAGTATCATAGGAAATATCATTAGTAAAATTAATATATCTTATATTTTTTATTAATACAACTAATTAATCGCTATCCGTGAAATGTTTTGGAATGAATATGCCAAAATCCAGAGACATACAAGCTAAAGCATGTTTGAAAAATGCTCTAAAATTCCATTGCTGCCGACAATTTATATCATCACATTATTTTATGAAAGGATTTATTTCTATGGATATTAATCTTGAATTATACAAAGTATTCTACTATGTTGCCACCACCCTCAGCTTCTCTGAAGCTTCCCGGCAGCTTTTTATCTCCCAGTCAGCAGTCAGCCAGTCTATCAAGACTCTGGAAAAAAAGCTGAATCATCCTCTTTTTATCCGAAGTACCAAGAAAGTATTATTAACTCCTGAAGGAGAACTTCTGCTCCAGCATGTAAAACCTGCTCTCCAGCTTCTGGACGAGGGAGAATCTCTCCTGTCCGGAGACAATCTGCTGAAAGGCCAGCTGCGTATTGCTGCCAGCGATACGATCTGCCGATATTTTCTCATTGATTATCTGCAGAAATTCCATCAGACCTATCCGGATGTCCGCATCAAAGTCACAAACAGCACCTCCATCGGCTGCGCAGAGCTTCTGGAAAAAGGTCAGGCAGATCTGATTGTATGCAACTGTCCCAATTCCAGACTTGGCAGTCATTTTCAGACACGTATGCTAAAAGAATTCCACGATGTATTTGTTGCCAATACGGATTACTTTCCTGTACACACTGTTCAGACTGAACTGCAGGAGCTTCTGAACTATCCTATCCTGATGCTTTCTCCAAAAAGCACTACCAGCGAATATCTGCGCGAGGCATTTACAGCACATAATCTCAAGCTTCTTCCTGAAGTAGAGTTAAACAGCAATGACCTGCTTCTGGATCTGGCAAGGATCGGACTGGGGATTGCCTGTGTTCCTGATTATATGTTAAAAGAAAAAGATCAGCTGACACCTCTCATGTTAAAGGAGCCGCTTCCCGGACGTCAGCTTGTACTTGCTCAGCATGACAGCCTTACTGTCTCTCAGGCTGCTGAACGATTTATTGAGATGTTTATCTCTATATGATCATCCAAAAGATTTCCTGCGAAAATATTTCAGATAATACTTTATAAAATTTCCATATAATAAAAGAAGTCCTCATTCAGTACTGAAACAACAATTTTCATCATCGTGTTTCCTACTGAATGAGAACTTCTTATTTTTCTATTCTACTTTCCGATAGAGTTAGCAGTCTTATTTCGGCATTACAGCCAGTGCATCAGTAATATACTGATTGTCGATTGCTGCAAAGAATCCGCCGTCTGCTTTTGTTGCATAATCCATATCAATCGGCATTTTTCCAAGTACAGGAACCTTCAGTTCTGCTGCGATCTCATCAATATGGCTCTCACCAAAGACTTTGATCTCTTTTCCGCAGTCCGGACATTTCACATAGCTGTAGTTCTCTACGATTCCAAGTACCGGTATCTTCATCATCTCAGCCATATTAAAGGCTTTCTTAACGATCATCTTAACCAGATCCTGAGGTGATGTTACGATCACGATTCCTTCGATCGGCAGAGACTGGAATGCTGTAAGCGGAACATCACCTGTTCCAGGAGGCATATCCACAAACAGATAGTCTACGTCGCCCCAGATAACATCTGTCCAGAACTGTTTTACCATATTTGCAAGAACCGGACCTCTCCAGATTACAGGAGTATCCTCTGTAGGAAGCAGAAGGTTGATGGACATTACCTTGATCCCGTTTTTTGTGATCATCGGGTAGATACCTTCATCATTTGCCATTGCTGCACCCTTTAATCCATACATTTTCGGGATGGACGGTCCTGTGATATCCGCATCCAGGATACCGACTTTGTATCCCTGTGCTGCCATCATGTTTGCCAGAGAGCCTGTTACGAAGGATTTACCAACTCCACCCTTTCCGCTGACAACCCCGATCACATGTTTTACATTTGACTGAGCATTCATTTCTGCCTGAAAGCTCTGCTGTTTCTTGCTGCTTGAACAACCTTCGCAGCTTGCTTTGTCGCATGAAGTGTTGTTACATTCTTTTGCCATAATTAATCTTCTCCTTTATATTTACGCACTGCTGTACTGACAAAATATTGTTACTGTTCACTCCGTTCACAGTAACGTAGCCAAAATTCATTCCAGATTGCC
>OFMV01000731.1_pt1 | contig 28772 bp, 20 predicted proteins | sample 1541881 | NCBI WGS metagenome assembly OFMV01 (sample SAMN04209220, study PRJEB22552) | human gut metagenome | biome: gut; material: feces | host: Homo sapiens | place: USA: Oklahoma
TGCAAGGATACTGCATCGAAGACACGAAGCAACTTTCATTGTTCTAAGGACAGAACAATCTCTTTCGATTCTTTATATGTTTCCCATGCCTGATGGCATGGGAAGAGAATTCGCGCATCTGTCTTCACATGCAACTAATCGCTATTTTATCCCGAATTGGGGTAGCTTTTGCCCACACGACGTTGACCTATTAAGACGATGATGGTCTCCTTGCCAAGAAACCTTTCTATCTTGTCGATATATGATTGACGAATAATAGTTGCCATGATTTTGTCTTTTATAGAAGAAACTTTTTGCAAATACACGACTTTTATCTTTTATAGAAGATAAAATATGGGGAGATTTTGCTTTTGTCTTCTATAAAAGATAAAAAACTCCCTCGATTTGCACTTTCTGATCCAAAGACAAAGCTGCACTCGGCAATAAAAAAGAATGTGATTCTTTTTGTATTGCTCTCGATTTGCATTATCTTTGTACCATGATATTCTATTTCTCAGGCACAGGAAACACGCTATGGGCAGCACAGACGCTTGCCGAGCGGTTGGGAGATCGGCTTGTCAATATGGCCGACGCGATAGGGGGAGAGGGACGTTATACCCTCGGAGAACATGAGGCCATCGGCTTCGTCTTTCCCGTTCATGGCTGGCGTACGCCCCGCCTTGTCCGGCAGTTTATCGACCAGCTTTCGATAGATGCTGGTGGAAAGTCCCACTACGCCTACCTCATCCTCACGGCAGGCGACTCCATCGGTCGCACCGTGGAGCGTCTGCTGCCCCATCTGCGCGCCAAGGGTATTGATCCACAGCTCTTTGCCTCGATCATCATGCCCGAGTCCTATGTCGGACTGCCCTTCATGGATGTCGATACGCCCGCCAAGGAGCAGAAGAAGAAGGACGAGGCTGCCAGCCAGCTCGACGCCCTCGTTGAGACCATTGCCCGATGGGACTGCAGACGGCGTGACGACTCTTTTCGCTCGCTCACACGCGGTCCGATCCCAGGGTTCTTCTCCGGTCCCGTGGGGAGCTTCTTTGAGCGTTTCCTCATCACCGACAAGCCCTTCCATGTCGTTGCCGATCGCTGCATCAAGTGCGGACGTTGCGCCAGCGTCTGTCCCGTAGGCGATATCGAGGGCGGCAAGGGCCGTCAGCCCCAGTGGCTTCACCACGACGACTGCCTCACCTGCTTCTCCTGCTACCACCATTGTCCCACCCACGCCATCGAGTTTGGCGGACGGACGAAGCACAAAGGACAGTATTTCTACACGCGCAGGAAGTAGGGCGGGGGAGGGTTTGTCCTCCCGCCTTCGGGATGGTCTCGGGACGCCTTCGGGAGAAAACCTATCGCTCCCTCTGCTGGATGTACTGATATGAATCCTAACTTTTCAAGCCCACAGGAGGAATAGGCGTTGTCGAATCGTTGGCCTGAATCCTGTATTCCCAATCCTCGATGGTTCTGGTTGTGGTACTGAAGTTGATACCTATTTTAACGAGCTTTCTGCCATCAGCCTCAAAAGGAACCATATAGCCTTTGTTGTCTATTTGGGCTAAGGCTTCCTGGGCGGACTTGTTGATTTTTATCTCGAAGACGAAGACGGTGCTGGGAGAGAACATCACGGCATCGGTTCTTCCCCTACAACTCTTTACCTGTGTGAGAACAGCTATGTTCATCATCGAAAGCATGATGTAGAAAACGGTCTCATAATAATACTCGTTTTTCTGCATATCTGCCAGTACGTCCTTTCCGCCTTCTGGATAAGGTATAGAGGCAAAGTAGGACCTCATCAGCGTCATCGCCTTGTCGATATCTCCATACACCAACGCTTGATAGAATTTTGCCGCAAAGCCAAGCGAAGTGCCATCGCTCAGATTCGTGTAAAGCGGCAGCAGGTTCTCCATCAATCCTCCCTTTACTTCCTTGTTTGGAATACCCAGATAGTATCCATTGGTCAAAGGATCATATCTTTTGATAGTAAGATAACCGCTCTGGTAAAGCAGCGGGAGGGCATCCGTCATTCTTTCCGTAGGACGGTCGAATGAGGACGGAAAGGCGAAAACCTCATCCAGATTCATAACGTCTGTGTTGAATCTTTGCATCTGATGAATCAGATAAGTAGGAGTGGCTGTGGCAAACCAGTAGCTGCTGATGTAGCCGGCGGCAAAGCAACGCATCAAACTGAAGGGATTGAAGATATCCGGACAGTTGCGGCTGAAATGATAGCCATCATAGTTTTCGGTCAACTCTTGCTCCATTCTTTCAAAAGTCAATCCGTTGGTTGCTGCCAACTGCTCAATGTCCTGTTTCAGAGTCGTGGTGAGTTCTTCCTTGGTAATGCCGCAGATGGCAGCGAACTCTGGGTCCATGCTGATATTGGCCAGATTGTTGATGGTACTGAAGATGCTGAGCTGTGAGAATTTCGTGATTCCCGTGATGAAGGCGAACCTGATGTGGGCGTCATTGGCCTTGATTGGGGCATAAAACTCCTGCATGACGGTCCTGATCGCTGCGAGTTTGTCCTCGTCGTGGAGCACATTAAGAAGCGGAGCGTCATATTCGTCTATTATAATGACAACAGGTTTGCCTGTGTGCTCTTTTGTCGAGACAATCAGGCTCTTGAGTCTGTCTCCGGGAGTTTTGCTTTCTGGACTCTTTCCCCAAATGCTTTCATATTGGGAAAGCAAGACGTTGAATTTAGATTGTAAATCTTTGAGATCGCAATTCTTGAATGTTGACATGTCGAAGTGAAGGACTGGGTATTCCGTCCACTCCTTTTCCAAGCCCTCGATGGCAAGCCCCTTGAACAGATCTTTCTCACCTGCAAAATAGGAATGAAGCGTACTGCTGAGAAGGGATTTTCCGAAGCGACGGGGACGGCTGAGAAATACATATTTGTACTTCTTGGTCATCCGATAGACGAGTGCTGTTTTGTCTACATAAACGCATTGTCTTGCGATGAGGTCGCTGAAAGTCTGTATTCCCACAGGATAAATTCTTTCCACCATGGTCTTTGCTTTTTTTCTTTGTGGCAAAGTTACGAAAAGTTTTTGAGTATAGAGCGAATAAAAAGAAAAAGGTTTTTACGAGAAATAGGGTGACAAGGTCGTTCGTGTGGTTTCAATACAACTTTTGGCGTATAATAAAACTTGTCGGATACTAATAAAAACGGTCGGATACTACTAAAAAACCCCAACCAGCCTCAGGCTGATTGGGGTTGATATGATAGTCTTCTGTCTATTCGGTTGGGCCTTCAGCTATATGACTTGTCTTTCAGACTACTCCATAAGTTTTCTGACTACTTCATAAGTCTTCAGACTACTCCATAGGTCCATGAGCCTTTCTGACTACTCCATAAGCCTTTTGACAACCTATTCTTCCGTCGTTCTGCTGTCGGCCAGCACCCGCCATAGCTTTTCGTCGGGCAGGGGCGAGACGACATCGATCGGCTGTTTGCTCACAGGATGTACAAAGGTCACGCGGTGGCTCAGCAGGCTGATGCCTCCATCGGGGTTGGATCGCGGCGCGCCATACTTCAAGTCGCCCTTGATGGGGCAGCCGATATGAGCCAGCTGCGTGCGGATCTGATGGTGGCGTCCCGTGAGCAGGTGGATTTCGAGCAGCACGTAGCGGTCGCTGCGCCCGATGACCTTGTAGCGCAGCATAGCCTTCTTGCTGCCCGCCACCTCGTGGTCGTAGGCATAGGTCTTGTTCTGTCGTTCGTTGCGCACCAGCCAGTTGGTCAGCAGTCCCTCCGCTTCGGCCGGTTCATGCTGGACGATGGCCCAGTAGGTCTTGTGGACCTCACCCTTGCGAAACAAATCGTTGAGGCGGCTCAGCGCCTTCGAGGTCTTGGCAAAGACGACCAGTCCGGCCACGGGGCGGTCCAGGCGGTGGACCACACCGAGAAAGACGTTGCCCGGCTTCTGATACTTCTCCTTCAACCATTCCTTGACGGTATAGGAGAGCGGAAGGTCGCCCGTCTTGTCGCCCTGTACGATTTCGCCCACCTCCTTATAGACGACGATGACGTGGTTGTCCTCGTAGAGTGGCTGCATCGTGCCTTACATGTTCATGCCGCCATCGACCTGGATGACCTGGCCGCTGACATAGCTTGAGAGGTCGGAGGCGAGGAAGAGGCAGACGTTGGCGATATCCTCGGTCTGTCCGCCACGGCGAAGAGGAATCTTGGCCATCCAGCCCTTGCGGATCTCCTCGGAGAGCTGGGCCGTCATCGGAGTCTCGATGAAGCCCGGGGCGACACAGTTGGCGCGCACGCCCTTGGGGCCGAGCTCCTGGGCGATAGACTTGGCCAGACCGATCATGCCTGCCTTGGAGGCCGAGTAGTTGCACTGGCCAGCGTTGCCGTGGACACCCACCACACTCGACATGTTGATGATGGATCCGCCACGCTGGCGAAGCATGATGGGAGCGCAAGCGTGGATGAAGTTGAAGGCCGACTTCAGGTTGACGTTGAGGACGGCATCCCATTGTGCCTCCGACATGCGGAGCATCAGGCCGTCCTTGGTGATTCCGGCATTGTTGACGAGGATGTCGATGCTGCCGAAGTCGGCGTGGATCTGCTTCACGACGGTCTCGGTCTCGGCAAAGTCGGCGGCATTGCCCGCATAGGCGCGGCAGGTGACGCCCAGGGCCTCGATCTCCTGGCGTGTGGCCTCAAGGCCGGCAGCCATGTCGTCGTTGAGGACAAGGTCGGTGAATGCGATGTTAGCGCCCTCGCTGGCGAACTTCATCGCCACGGCCTTGCCAATACCACGGGCTGCACCCGTAATCAATGCTGTTTTTCCTGTTAAAAGTCCCATAAATCTTTTATTTTGTTGTTACTGTCCTTGTTTCAAAGTCGTCTTGCCCAATGCGCCATAGACCACCTTCGCCACCATCGGCCGCGAGGTCTCCTCGGTCAGCCCGTGGCCCAGTCGCCCGTAGATGAACGGCACCTCCAGGCCCTTGATGCAGTAGTGGGTGATGTCGGCGACCAGATAGACGTCGTCGATGTCAAACTCGCCGTCGGCCTTGGCTTCGGAATAGACCTTGCGGAAGAGTTCGATCTCGTCCTCGTCGAAGTTCTTGCGCACCTGCTCCACCTTCCAGATGTTGCGGAAGAACTCCGCGCGCAGGTTGCCGTTGCGGATGACGGTCTCCTTGATCATGCTCAGATGGGTGTAGATGAGCTCGATGATCTTGTCCTGGGGACTGATCTTCTTGTTGGCCACTTCGTCCAGCTTGTCCGACAATCGCTCCAGCTCCGACTCGATGACGGCGGAATAGACGTCGTCCTTGCTCTTGAAATAGGTATATAGCGTGCGGCGACCCTTGCCCGAAGCTTTGGCAATGTCGTTCATCGTAGTGTTGGCTATGCCGTTCTTGGCAAACAACTGCCGCGCTACGTCAACTAGTTTTTGTCTCGTTTTCGATATGGACATAATCAAATATACCTAAATACTAAAATAACAGGTTGCACAAGAACCCTTTTCGTGTGCAAAAGTACCAATATTATTTGACAGCACCAAAACTTTCCCCTACAAATTGCACACTTTAACACGCTGTGCATGACGCGGGCAGGTCTTGGCCCGTCGGCTCCTTGCGGGCGAAGGAGAATAGGCGCGTGGGACAAGAATTCTCCTCGTCGTGGTGGTCCGTGACGTCGCGAGGGAGAAATCCTTTGTGATATTTACCGCCTTAAATTTGCCGTTTTGAAGAAATAATTGTATTTTTGCACAAACTTTGAATATGGCAGAGGAAACAAAAAATTATTGCGCTATGTTTCAGCCCTTTAGCTTCCGACGCGATCAGGACGCGTTCGGAGGAAGGTGGCGTGTTGGCCCTATTCAATCACTCATTAGAAAACACTTTTAAGCTAAAAAGAATATGTGTGGTATTGTAGGATACGTTGGAACGAAAAGACAGGCTTACCCCATACTGATCAAGGGGTTGAAGCGATTGGAATATCGTGGTTACGATAGTGCCGGAGTGGCCTTGATCAATCCCGACGGCGTGCTGAGCGTCGATAAGGAGAAGGGCAAGGTGGCCGATCTGGAGCGCTATTGCGCGGACAAGGACACACGAGGCACGATCGGTATCGCCCACACGCGTTGGGCCACCCATGGCGAGCCCTCGGCGCGCAACGCCCACCCCCACTACTCGCAGTCGCGCAACCTGGCCATCATCCACAACGGCATCATCGAAAACTATGCCGAGATCAAGGCACGCCTGGAGGAGAAGGGCGTCCGTTTCCGTTCCGATACCGACACGGAGGTGCTCGTGCAGCTCATCGAGTACATCCAGGAGCGCAAGCAGATCGAACTGCTGCCTGCCGTCCAGCTGGCCCTCCACCAGGTCGTAGGCGCCTATGCCATCGCCCTGCTCGACAGTCGCCATCCCGACACCATCATCGCAGCGCGCAAGCAGAGCCCGCTGGTGGTGGGTATAGGCGAGGGAGAGTTTTTCCTCGGGTCGGACGCCAGCCCCATCATCGAGTTTACCGACAAGGTCGTCTATCTCGAGGACGGCAACATCGCCGTGATGAAAGCCGGCGAGGAGTTGCAGATCGTCAATATATATAATGAGAAACTGCTGCCCGAGGTCAAGACCGTCGATATCGACCTCGGACAGATCGAGAAAGGGGGCTTCCCCCACTTCATGCTCAAGGAGATCTTTGAGCAACCCGAATGTCTGGAGAACTGCATGCGCGGGCGCATCAACGTGGACCACAACCACGTGGCCCTCTCGGCCGTCATCGACTACCGCAAGGAGCTGCTCGCGGCCAAGCGCATCATCATCGTGGCCTGTGGCACGAGCTGGCACGCCGGCCTCATCGGCAAGCAGCTCATCGAGTCGTTCTGTCGTGTGCCCGTCGATGTGGAGTACGCCTCGGAGTTTCGCTACCGCAACCCCGTGGTAGGACCAGGCGACGTGGTCATCGCCATCTCGCAGAGTGGCGAGACGGCCGATACGCTGGCAGCCGTGGAACTGGCCCGCGAGCGTGGCGCCTTCATCTATGGCGTTTGCAACGCCGTCGGAGCCAGCATCCCGCGCGCCACCCATACGGGATCGATCCTACATCCACGTGGGCCCCGAGATTGGCGTGGCCTCGACCAAGGCCTTCACGGGCCAGGTCACGGTGCTCACCCTCTTCGCCCTCGCCCTTGGTGCCGTCAAGGGCACGGTGGCGCGCGAGGAGTATGTGCGCACCATCGAGGAACTGGCCAACATCCCTGATAAGATCCGCGAGGTGCTGAAGCTCAGCGACCAGCTGGCCGAACTCGCCCGTACCTTCACCTATGCACACAACTTCCTCTACCTCGGCCGTGGATACAACTATCCCGTCGCGCTGGAGGGAGCCCTGAAGCTGAAGGAGATCTCCTACATCCATGCCGAGGGCTATTCGGCAGCCGAGATGAAGCACGGCCCCATCGCGCTCATCGACTCCGACATGCCCGTCGTGGTCGTGGCTACCCACGACGCGATGTACGAGAAGGTGCGCTCCAACGTCCAGGAAATCAAGGCACGCGAGGGACGCGTCATCGCCTTTGTCTCGAAGGGCGAGCAGGACATCACCCGGATGGCCGACGCGACAATCGAGCTGCCCGACACGCTGGAGTGTCTGGAGCCGCTCATGGCCACCGTTCCCCTGCAGTTGCTGGCCTACTACATCGCTGTCTGCAAAGGCAAGGATGTGGACCAGCCGCGCAACCTGGCCAAGAGCGTGACGGTGGAATAACAAAAAAGCAATAATGTCTAAATAAGCCCGTCGCCGACGTGGCGGGCGTGAACAAGATATATGGAGAATAACATACACGAGGATTGTGGCGTGGCCATGATTCGCTTGCTGAAACCGCTGGAGTACTACCAGCAGAAGTATGGTACATGGATGTACGGCCTCAACAAGCTCTATCTGATGATGGAGAAGCAGCACAACCGTGGCCAGGAGGGCGCCGGCATGGCGGCCGTGAAGCTCCAGTCGGAGCCGGGTAATGAGTATATGTTCCGCGAGCGGGCGGAGGGCAAGAACGCCGTGACCGATATCTTCGGTATCGTGCACGAGAAGCTGAGCCACTACACGCCCGAGCAGCTTTCCGACGCCACTTTCGCGAGCGACCATCTGCCCTTTGCGGGCAACCTGTACATGGGCCACCTGCGCTATTCTACCACGGGCAAGAGCGGCCTTACCTATGTGCACCCGTTCCTGCGCCGCAACAACTGGAAGGCCAAGAACCTCTGCATGTGTGGCAACTTCAACATGACCAACATCGAGGAGATCTTCCAGAAGCTCACCCGCCAGGGCCAGTGTCCGCGCATCTATAGCGACACCTATATCCTGCTGGAGCTGATGGGCCATCGCCTCGACCGCGAGGTGGAGCGCAACTTTGTCATTGCCCGCGACAACGGACTCAAGGACCAGGACATCACGCGCTACATCGAGGACCATGTCGAGATGGCCAATGTGCTCAAGACGACCATGACCGACTTCGACGGAGGCTATGTCGTCTGTGGCATCACCGGCAGCGGCGACTTCTTCTCCATGCGCGACCCCTGGGGCATCCGTCCGGGCTTCTACTACAAGAACGACGAGATCGTCGTCGTCGCCTCGGAGCGCCCTGTGCTGCAGACCACCTTCGACCTCGAGTGTGAGGACATCCAGGAGCTGCAGCCCGGCGAGGCCATCATCGTCAATAAGGCCGGCGAGTGCTCCATGCACCAGATCGTGCCGCAGCGTGGCGACGCCGCCTGCTCCTTCGAGCGCATCTACTTCTCCCGCGGATGCGACCGCGATATCTACAACGAGCGCAAGAAGCTCGGAGAGCAGCTCACGGATCCCGTCCTCAAGGCGGTCGATTACGATATCAACCACACCGTGCTCTCCTTCATCCCCAACACCGCCGAGGTGGCTTTCTACGGCCTCGTGCAGGGTTGCGAGCGCTGGCTCACGGAGCGCAAGATAGAGCAGGTGCGCCAGTTGGAGAGCGTCGAGGAGGTGGACGACGAGGCCCTCATCAGTGTCCTGCGCCAGCATGTGCGCTCTGAGAAGGTGGCCTGGAAGGACATCAAGCTGCGTACCTTCATCACCGAGGGCAACTCGCGCAACGACCTCGCAAGTCACGTCTATGACATCACCTACGAGAGCATCGAGGGTGGGGTGGACAACCTGGTCATCATCGACGACTCCATCGTTCGCGGCACGACGCTCAAGGAGAGCATCCTCCGCATCCTCGACCGCCTCCATCCGAAGAAGATCGTCGTGGTGTCGAGTGCGCCGCAGATCCGCTATCCCGACTACTACGGCATCGACATGGCCCACCTGGAGGAGTTTTGCGTCTTCCGTGCCACGGTGGCGCTGATCCAGGAGCGGGGCATGGAGGACGTGCTCGGCGAGGTCTATAGCAACTGTCTCAAAGCCCTGCGCAAGCCGAAGGGCGCCATCGAGGAAAACCCCGTCAAGGGCGTCTATAAGCCGTTCACGGTGGAGGAGATCAACCGCAAGATCGTCGAGATGCTGCGTCCGCAGGGCATGACGACGCCTGTGGAACTGGTCTTCCAGAGCATAGAGGGACTCCATGAGGCCATCCCCTACAACCATGGCGACTGGTACTTCACGGGCGACTATCCCACCGATGGTGGCATGCGCCAGGTCTGCAGGGCCTATATCAATTTTTATAAGAACATAATTCAAAACTCTTAATAATGCGCAAAGTAACCTTACAGCTCAGCGACGGTACTGAGTTTCATGGTAAGAGCTTCGGCTACGAGCAGCCCGTGGCCGGCGAGGTAGTGTTCAACACTGCCATGATGGGCTACCCTGAGAGCCTTACCGACCCGTCCTATGCGGGTCAGCTTCTCACAATGACTTTTCCGTTGGTGGGCAACTATGGCGTGCCGCCATTCACATTTGACAAGCAGACGGGTCTTCCCGACTTCATGGAGAGCGACCGTATCTACGCCTCCGCATTGATTGTATCCGATTATAGCGAGCAGTATTCCCATTGGAATGCCGTCGAGAGCCTCGGCGAGTGGCTCCAGCGCGAGAAGGTGCCTGGCATCACGGGCATTGACACGCGCGAACTGACGAAGGTGCTGCGCGAGCATGGCGTGATGATGGGCAAGATCCTCTTCGACGATGAGCCCAACAACGTGCCGGAGGCCGACTATGAGGGCGTCAACTTCGTGGACCGCGTCTCCGTCAAGGAGATCGTCCGCTACAACGAGGGTGCGGGCCGCAAGGTCGTGCTGGTCGATTGTGGCGTCAAGGCCAACATCATCCGCGAGCTGATCCAGCGTGGCGTGGAGGTGGTCCGCGTGCCCTGGAACTACGACTATACCGACATGGAGTTTGACGGTCTCTTCCTGGCCAATGGTCCTGGCGATCCCGACATGTGCTCCGAGGCCGTGGAGATCATCCGCAAGCAGATGAGCCGCAGCCGCAAGCCCATCTGTGGTATCTGCATGGGCAACCAGTTGCTCTCCAAGGCTGCTGGCGCCACGATCTATAAGTTGAAGTACGGCCACCGCGGCCACAACCAGCCGGTGCGCATGGTGGGCACGGAGAAGTGCTTCATCACCTCGCAGAACCACGGCTACGCCGTCGATGCGCGCACGCTGGACAAGGACTGGGAGGAGCTCTTCGTCAATATGAACGATGCCTCCAACGAGGGTATCCGCCACAAGGAGAATCCCTGGTTTAGCTCGCAGTTCCACCCCGAGGCTTGCTCGGGCCCGGTCGATACGGAGTTTATGTTCGATAAGTTTGTTGAAACATTGAAGCAGTCATGATAGAACAACATATAAAGAAGGTATTGATTCTCGGTTCCGGCGCGTTGAAGATTGGTGAGGCCGGCGAGTTTGACTACTCCGGCAGCCAGGCCCTCAAGGCCCTGCGCGAGGAAAATATCGAGACGGTGCTCATCAACCCCAATATTGCCACGGTGCAGACCTCCGAGGGTGTGGCCGACCAGATCTACTTCCTCCCCGTGCAGCCCTATTTCGTCGAGCGCGTTATCGAGAAGGAGCGTCCCGACGGCATCCTCTTGTCCTTTGGTGGACAGACCGCACTCAACTGTGGTGTGGAACTGGAGAAGAGCGGCGTGCTGAAGAAGTTTGGCGTGAGCGTCCTGGGTACGCCCGTGGAGGCCATCATGAACACGGAGGACCGCGAGCTCTTCGTCGAGCAGCTTGACCAGATCGACGTCAAGACCATCAAGAGCGAGGCTTGCGAGGACATGGAGCAGGCCCGCAAGGCTGCTGAGCAACTCGGCTACCCCGTCATCATCCGTGCAGCCTATGCGCTGGGCGGACTGGGTAGTGGCTTCGCAGACAACGAGGAGGAGCTGACCCGCCTCTGCGAGAAGGCCTTCTCTTTCTCTCCCCAGGTGCTGGTGGAGAAGAGCCTCAAGGGCTGGAAGGAGATAGAGTACGAGGTGGTGCGCGACCGCTACGACAACTGCATCACGGTCTGCAACATGGAGAACTTCGACCCGCTGGGCATCCATACGGGTGAGAGTATCGTCATCGCTCCGTCGCAGACTCTGACCAATAGCGAATATCACAAGCTGCGTGCGCTCTCCATCAAGATCGTGCGCCATATCGGCATCGTCGGCGAGTGCAACGTGCAGTACGCCTTCGACCCGCAGAGCGAGGACTATCGTGTCATCGAGGTCAACGCGCGCCTCTCCCGTTCTTCGGCCCTGGCTTCCAAGGCCACGGGCTATCCCCTGGCTTTCGTGGCCGCCAAGCTTGGCCTGGGCTACGGACTCTTCGAACTGAAGAACTCCGTCACCAAGACCACCTCGGCCTTCTTTGAGCCGGCCCTCGACTATGTGGTCTGCAAGATTCCGCGCTGGGATCTGAGCAAGTTCCGCGGTGTGGACAAGGAGCTGGGCAGCTCCATGAAGTCGGTCGGAGAGGTTATGGCTATTGGTCGCAACTTCGAGGAGGCTATCCAGAAGGGTCTGCGCATGATTGGACAGGGAATGCACGGCTATGTGGAGAACAAGGAGCTGGAGATCGACGACATCGACGCGGCGCTGCGTGAGCCGACGGACAAGCGTGTCTTCGTCATTTCCAAGGCCATGCACAAGGGCTACACCGTCGATCAGATCCACGATCTGACGAAGATCGACCGCTGGTTCCTCTACAAGCTGCGCCATATCATCGACATCGACGAGGGGCTGAAGCGCCACAATGTCAACACGCTGGGCAAGGACCTGCTCCGCGAGGCAAAGGTCTATGGCTTCAGCGACTTCCAGATAGCACGCGCCATCGGACTGGAGGACGAGTGCAAGAACATGCACCAGGCCAACCTCGTGGTGCGCAAGTTGCGCAAGAGCTACGGCATCCTGCCGGTGGTGAAGCAGATTGACACCCTGGCCGCGGAGTATCCGGCTCAGACCAACTACCTCTACGTCACCTACGCTGGCACGAAGTCGGACGTGGACTTCCAGAACGACCGCAACTCCGTCGTCGTGCTCGGATCGGGCGCCTACCGTATCGGTAGCTCCGTGGAGTTTGACTGGTGTGGCGTCCAGGCTCTGCAGACTATCCGTCGCCAGGGCTACCGCTCCATCATGGTCAACTACAACCCCGAGACCGTCTCCACCGACTACGATATGTGCGACCGTCTCTACTTCGATGAGCTCACCTTCGAGCGCGTGATGGACATCTTCGACCTGGAGCGTCCTCACGGCACGATCGTCTCCACGGGTGGTCAGATCCCCAACAACCTTGCCATGCACCTCGATGCGATGAACGTGCCCATCCTGGGTACGGCGGCCAAGGACATCGACAATGCCGAGGACCGTGCCAAGTTCTCGCAGATGCTCACCGAGCGCGGTATCAACCAGCCCGAGTGGAGCGCGCTGACGAGCATGGAGGACATCGATGAGTTTGTGGCCCGTGTCGGCTTCCCGCTCCTCGTGCGTCCGAGCTACGTCCTTTCGGGCGCTGCCATGAATGTCTGCTCCAACTACGATGAGCTCAAGCGCTTCCTCCAGTTGGCTGCCAACGTCAGCGAGGACCATCCCGTCGTGGTGTCGAAGTTTATCGAACACGCCAAGGAGATCGAGATGGACGCCGTGGCCCGCGACGGCGAGATCATGGCCTACGCCATCTCTGAGCACATCGAGTTTGCCGGTGTCCACTCTGGCGACGCCACGATCCAGTTCCCGCCGCAGAAACTCTACGTCGAGACCATGCGCCGCATCAAGCGCATCAGTCGTCAGATCGCCGAGTCGCTGCATATCAACGGTCCGTTCAACATCCAGTTTATGGCCCGCGAGAACGACATCTACGTCATCGAGTGCAACCTCCGTGCCTCTCGTTCCTTCCCGTTTGTCTCGAAGGTCCTGAAGCTCAACCTCATCGACTTGGCCACGAAGATCATGCTCGGCGTGCCTGTGGAGAAGCCGAAGAAGAACCTCTTCGACCTCGACTATGTCGGTATCAAGGCCAGCCAGTTCTCCTTCAACCGCTTGCAGAAGGCCGACCCGGTCCTCGGTGTCGATATGAGCTCTACGGGCGAGGTGGGCTGTCTGGGCGACGACACCAATACGGCCCTGCTCAAGAGTATGCTCGCCGTTGGTCACCGCATCCCCGAGAAGAACATCCTGCTCTCCACGGGTGCCGCGAAGCAGAAGGCCGAGATGCTCGACGCTGCCAAGTTGCTCCAGCAGCACGGCTACAAGCTCTATGCCACGGGCGGCACGTCGCGCTATCTGACCGAGAACGGTGTGGAGAACACGCTAGTCTATTGGCCTTCGGATGCCGACAAGAAGCCGCAGGCCCTCGACATGCTCCACGAGAAGCAGATCGACATGGTGGTCAACATTCCGAAGGATCTCACCGTCCACGAGCTCTCCAACGGCTACAAGATCCGCCGTGCGGCCATCGACCTCAACATCCCGCTTATCACCAACAGCCGTCTGGCCTCCGCCTTCATCCGTGCTTTCTGTACGGTGAAGCCCGAGGACATCGACATCAAGCCGTGGGGTGCCTATTAAGTCAGGAATAGACCTATTTCTCAGAACCATATCGGGCTTCGTCCGTTTGATGCTATGTTGTCAGACGGGCGAAGCCTGTTTCTCCTCGCGAGGCTGCTGCGCTTCTGAGGGATCAAGTCTTACCTCATCCCAACATTTTCACCCATCCCAACATTTTCACCCATCTCAACATTTTTAACTCATCTCGGCAATTTCACCCCATCCTAATGTTTTCACCCCATCAAACCCCAGTCTTTACGATGCGACAACTCCTCTACACATTCTTTCTCATGGCCACGGCCGCTCTCTTCTCCTGTGGCAACAATACCCTCCACGGCGAGCATTACGACACGACGCTGGTCGATACGATGCTGGCGATGGTGCCAGGCGGATCGGACGATAGCGACGCCACGCCGCTGCAATGGACCTACAATGCCGACTCCACGCTGGCCACGCTCACGAGCCGTGCCAACCACAAGTCGCAGATCACGGCCCAAAACAAGATGACCATCCAGGTGAGGCTGCGCAAGGGCATTGGCACGCAGACCTTCCTCGTGCTTCGCGACGGCGAGCGCTTCGCCGTGGGCAATAGCGACACGGCCAACATCGTCAACGTCTATAGCGAGGGCAAGATGGTGGGCAAATACCGCCACCAGCCCGGACCCAACAATGCGCCCGACACAGCCTTCATCTACGACAAGGCTTTCCTCTTCAACCTGCGCGCCTCCTCCACCATCAAACTTGAGTTCGAGACCTTCACCAGCGGCCGCATGACCTACGACTTCAAGTGTGAGAAGCCCTTGGAATGGACGAAGCAATAGCGTAGGAGCGAAGAAATAGGGTAGGGGCGAAGGAAAAATGGAGGAGTCCGTCGGCGTGATATGAAAAAAAACACGCTGGGGACGGACATTTTTTCTCATATATTTTGCAAGTTCATAGGAAAGTCGTAACTTTGCACGCGTATAGAATCAATCTAACGAAGAGGCGTGCCGGAGGTTGGCCTCATGCTCCTCAGGGAGCTACGAGATCGGCCTTCAGAGAACCTAAGTACTAACTATCGTGAGAGTAACCTTTTAATGAAAATGGGACAATCATCGGCGGAGAAAGCACGCAAGGCCATCAATGTGGCCGAAATATGGAGCAAAGTAAGTCATTTGCTGAGCACCAAAAAGTTTTGGATGGAACTGCTCGTCATGACGGTGGGCATGTTTGTGGCCTCCTCGGCCGTCCACTTCTTCCAGGTTCCCAGCAAACTGGTCATCGGGTCGTTCTCAGGACTGGCCCTGGTGGTCTATCAGTTGTTTCCTATCGTTTCTGTAGGTACCTACCTGCTGCTGATCAACATCGTGTTGCTCATCCTGTCCTTCATTCTGTTGGGCAATGAGTTTGGAGCCAAGACCGTTTACACCTCGCTCATCGTAGGTCCGATGGTCGATTTCCTGCAATGGCTTTTCCCCATGAAGCAGTCGCTCTTTGCCGTCACCATCGCCGGCACGGGCCAGGTGATGCTCGATCCGTGGTTTGACCTGCTCTGCTTCGTGCTCGTGCTGGGTCTCTCCCAGAGCATCCTGTTCAGCATCAACGCCTCGACGGGAGGCCTCGATATCGTGGCGAAGATCGTCAATAAGTACTGCCATCTCAACCTCGGCTCCTCGGTCATGGTCTGTGGCTGCGTCATCTGCTCCATGGCCATTCTCGTCAACGACATCTCAATGGTGCTCGTGGGTCTGATCGGCACATGGCTCAACGGTCTGGTCATCAACTACTTCATGGAGAAAATCAATCAGAAGACGCGCGTCTTCATCATCTCCGACGACCACGAGAAGATTCAGCAGTATGTCATCAACACCATGCGCCGCGGCCTCACGCTCCATCCCGTCTATGGCGGCTACAGCAACCAGCGGCAGATGCAGATCGAGGTGGTGCTCACCCCCGACGAGTTCTCCGACTTGGTTGATTTCATGCACAAGGAGAAGATACGATCCTTCATGACCTCCGATACGGTCAGCCAGGTGCATGGTATATGGAACAAGCGCCACCTGCTCGACTTCTCGGGCGAATGAGGCTCCCGCTCTCCACGGTAGATGTGCTCAATGGATTCGGTTGGGCAGGTCTATGGACTCAGCCAGCGTGTCAATGAACACTGCCAGAGCGGCAATGGACACGGTAGGCGAGTCAATGGACGCAATGGGGGCGGTGATGAATGGAAACGTGAATCAAGAAAAGAAAAAGATAAGCCTTGGGTGCGGGCAAGCGCAGCGGTTCGGAGAAGTCCGTCCTGCCAGCATAGGCACCCGTTTCAAGACCCGTGAGGGCAAAAGAAGATGTGTATCTATTGTTTAGTTTTATTAGTGTTTTGTGTATCTATTGTGTAATTGTTGGCTCATCAGGTTGACGTAATATTTGGGTATTAAGAGATAAATCAGGTAATAAGAAGAAAGGGCAGACAGGTTGAGAAGACCTGCTGCCCTTTTGGTTTTGATTGTCGGGAGCGTCTTGCGCCTTGGTGGCTCACGCTTCCTTTGGCTTCCTGCGCCTTGATTGCTTTGCCAATCTTGGCTCGCCTTTATTCCACCGTGATCTCGCCCGCGAGGCTCTGCTGCATGAGGCGGCGTATGTCTGCGGGATCCTTGTAGCGCGCCTGCAGAAACATCAGTTTGGTCAGGGCAGCCTCGACGGTGGAGTCGTAGCCGCTGATCACTCCTGCGTCCTTGAGATGGAATCCCGCGTCGTAGCGGCTCATCTCGACCTGTCCGCTCACACACTGGCTGATGTTGACCACCGTGATGCCGCGGTCGTAAGCCTCTCGCAGCAGTCGTGTGAGCCACGGATATTGCGGCGCGTTGCCCGATCCGTAGGTGCGCATGATGATGCTCTTCAGTTCCGGTGCATCCATCATGTGGCGCACGATGTTCTCCTGTACGCCCGGGAAGAGCGAGAAGACATAGACGTCGCTGTTCATCTCGCGGTGGAAGCGTGTCGGCTTCGTGTAGTCGGGCTGCAGGATGTAGGGATCGTGGAAGGAGAAGTTGATGCCCGCGTCGCAGAGGTGGGGATAGTTGAAGGAGTGGAAGGCGTTGAACTCCTCCGCGCTCTGCTTCGTGGCTCGGTTGCCTCGGATCACATGGCCGTCGAAGTAGATGCAGACCTCGGGTATCTTTGGTCTGCCGTCCGCGCCGTAGGTCGAGGCCAGTTCGAGGCTCGACATGAGGTTCTCCTTGCCGTCGGTGCGCAGTTGTCCGATGGGCAGCTGCGATCCCGTGAGCACGACCGGCTTCTGCAGGTTTTCGAAGAGGAAGGAGAGGGCCGAGGCCGTATAGGCCATCGTGTCCGTGCCGTGGAGTATCACGAAGCCGTCATACTGTTCGTAGTGCTTCGCTATCACGTCCACCATGCGCACCCAGTACTCCGGCGACATGTCGGAAGAGTCGAGTGGCGGGTCAAACTGCACGGTGTCCACCTTCGCTGGCAGCTGGTCGTATTCGGGTATCTTCTCCAGCAGGTGCGAGAAGTTGAGCGGTTCCAGCGCCCCCGTCTTCGGGTTTTTGTCCATGCCGATGGTGCCACCAGTATAGACCAGCAGCACCTTCTTGGTTCTCTTTGTTTCAGTCTCCATGATGCGTCAGAAGGTATTGGCGTTGATACATTGGTTGTTCTATATTTTTATATTCCCGTGTCGGGCAGATGGAAGCGGTAGTGCTTGTTGAACACCTCTTTCACCTGGTTGATCTCCAGGAACGTTGTCCCGTTGCCTTTGCCCAGCGATCCCGACAGGTAGGCGATCTTGTCCTCCTCGCCGATGAATCCCTTCTGTCTCAGCATGCGTAGGGCGGCGGTAAACATATACTGCGCCGTGACGTGCTGCTGCTGGTGGATGGCGATGATGCCGTAGCTGAGGTTGAGCCAGCGCTGCAGTTTCTCCTTGTAGCAGATGGCCAGCACGGGGTTGGGTCCGCGGAAGGAAGCCAGCGTGCGCGCCGTCTCTCCCGTCCCGCTGTCCGTGATGATGCCTTTGACGCCGAGATACTCCGTGGCCTCGATGGCGCTCTTGGAGAGAAACTCTCGCTGGTTGATGTCTGCCAAAGGCACCTTCAGGTAGCCCTCGCGGTGGGCGTCCTGCTCCGCCTGTTCCGCCACGCGTGCCATGGTCTGCACGGCTTCCAGCGGATATTTGCCGTTGGCCGTCTCGCCGCTGAGCATCAGGGCGTCGGTATGCGAGAAGACGGCGTTGGCGATGTCCGTCACTTCGGCGCGGGTGGGGCGCGGGTTGTTGATCATCGTGTGGAGCATCTGTGTCGCCACGATGACGGGCTTGTGCTTGCGGATACACTTTTCGATGATGCGGCGCTGTATGCCCGGTATCTGCTCGATGGGCACCTCTATGCCCAGGTCGCCGCGGGCTATCATGATGCCGTAGGAGGCGTCGATGATCTCGTCGATGTTGTCCACGCCCTCCTGGTTCTCTATCTTCGAGATGATCTTGATGTCGGAGTGGTAGGCGTCGAGGATGCGCTGCACGGCGTGCACGTCTTTGGCCGATCTCACGAAGGAGTGGGCTATGAAGTCGATGTCCTGGTCTATGGCCAGTCGTATCATGCGCTTGTCGCGGTCGGAGAGAGCCGGCAGGTCGATGTGCTCTCCCGGCACGTTCACGCTCTTGTGCGCGCCCAGCGTGCCGTCGTTGAGCACCCGTGCCGTCAGCGTGTCGCCCTCTTTGCCGACCACCTTCATGGCCAGCGCTCCGTCGTCGAAGAGCACGTCGTCGCCCACCTTCACGTCGTTGGCAAAGCTGGTGCACGAGACGCACACGTGGTCGTGGGTCGTCTCAGTGTCGGGATGGCCGCTGATGGCCACCTGTTCGTCCGTCTTGTATGCTATGGGCTCTTTGACGCCCGTCGTTCTCACCTCGGGTCCCTTGGTGTCTATCAGCAGGGCGAGATGTGGCGTGACGGCCCTTGTGTTGCGGATGATCTTGCGGATGCCCTCCGGTGTAGCGTGGGCCGTGTTCATTCTCACGACGTTCATGCCGGCGAAGAACAAATGGCGAAGGAAGTCCTGCTCACAGTGCTGGTCGCTGATGGTGCATACTATTTTTGTCTGTTTCATGCTCTATCCTTTTTTATGTTACTGCAAAGGTACAAAAAAAATGCGTAATAGCCGCCCTTTCCCCTTTGTTTTTACCGATTATTTCGCCAATGTTTTCCTTCTTTCTCTACTCTTTGTCTCCCGCCTTGAGTTTGATGATGTCACACCACCTTGTGGTGGGATTGGGGCTCTTGTATTCGTGCTTGATGGCGTCGGCGAAGACGCCTGCTTTTCCCTCTCCCCCCTGGCGGGTGTACTGCTGCGCCCCCAGCACGATCGTCTCCGATTCGTAGGTTCGGTTGATGCGGTCGAGGGCCTCGTCCAGGGCCCTTGCCTTGCCGTATTGGTCTGCCGTCACGTCGAAGAGGTCCTGCTGCACTGGGCTCTCGGGCGAGACGCCCATGACGATCACGCCTGCCTTTTTGTATTGGTAGCCCGGCCGGAAGATCCTCCTCAGCACGCCTTTGGCCGTCTGCACCAGCGTGGCGGTGGAGTGGGTGGGCGTGAGGATCCTCGTCTCCTCGAAGTTCCAATACTGGCCGAGGTCTTCCCTGAAGGGATTGGTATGGAGAAATACCCCCACCACCGAGGCCACGCTGTGCTGCGCCCTCAGTTTCTCCGCACACCGTGCCGCATAGTTGGCCACGTGTGTGCTCAGCGTGTCGAGGTCCGCCACCATCCCGTCGAAGCTCCTGCTCGTGCAGATGCTCTTCTTCGCATACTCTTCGTTGGGCACGCAGTCCTTGCCGTTGAGCTCCGCCCATGTGCGGTAGATCACGATGTTGTTGAAATGAGCCCTCACGAAGTCGCCGTGCAGCCTGGTGAAGTCGAGGGCCGTCCTCACCCCATAGGCCGCCAGTTTGGCCGCGTAGCGCCTGCCCACGCCCCACACCTCCTCCACCGGGTAGAGGCCCAGCGCCTTCTCGCGCTTCTCCTCGCTGTCTATCAGGCAGCAGTGGTGATAGCCTGGGTATTTCTTTGCAAAGTGGCTTGCCACCTTCGCCAGCGTCTTGTTGGGTCCTACGCCCACGCTTACCGGCATTCCCACCCAGCGTCTGATCTTCCTGTGCAGCTGCTCGCCCCAGGCCTTCAGGTCCACTCCCTCCAGGTCTTGGAAATAGACGAAGCACTCGTCGATGGAGTAGCGGAAGTAGGCCGGAGCCTCCTGCTTGATGATGGAGACCACGCGGGCCGTCATCTCGCCATAGAGCTCATAGTTGGAGGAGAAGACCGCTATCTGGTCCTTCGGAAACTGCTGCCTGAGTTGGAAAAGGGGTGTTCCCGCCTTCACTCCCAGCGCCTTGGCCTCGTTGCTCCTGGCCACCACGCAGCCGTCGTTGTTGGACAATACGACCACGGGTTTTTCCTCCAGGTCTGGACGGAAAACCCGCTCACACGAGACGTAGCAGTTGTCGCAGTCGATGATGCCGTACATGTCGTCGATTCTTTTTCTCTCCTTTTTTCTCCTCTTTTTCTCGCTGGGCTTCTTTTTCCCTTGTTGGGCTTCTCTTTCCCCCAACGGGCCTACGCCTTTTCGAAGGTCCTGATCAGGTGGACCACCACGCCCCACACCTCAAAGTGGTCCTCCTCTCTGATCTTGAAGACGGGGTAGGCGTTGTTGGCAGGGCGCAGTTCGATATATCCCTCGCGCCTGTGGGTGAGGTCGAGATATTTCATCGTAAACTCCCCGTTCCAGAAGGCGACGACGATCGATCCATTGTGTGGCTCCACGGCCCGGTCTATGATCACGCGGTCGCCGTCGAAGATGCCCGCGTCCTTCATCGAGTCGCCCTCCACGTCGCCATAGAACGACGCCTCGGGGTGGCGGATGTAGTCCTTGTTGAAGTCCAGCGTGTCGTGGCGATAGTCGTCCGCCGGCGACGGAAATCCCGCCATGACGGCCGCGTGCTCCAGTTCGAGCTGCGTGTCGAACAATCCCTTTCTGATCTTGATGTTGCTCATGCTTTCTGTGTTGTGGCGGGCGCGCTGGGCGCCCGACCTTCGTTCTATTCCACAGCCTTGGCAGCCATGGCCTTGGCCTTCGCCGTTGCCTTGTCGAGCGCTGCCTGCGCCTTTCTTCGGGCTGTCTCGCTCTTGGCCTGCGCCACCTTGTCGTAGAGCTCCCAGAGCCTCAGTTTGGCCGTGGCCTCCTTGTAGGCCTTGGTGAAGGCGTTGGCCGTGGCCTCCGTGGCCGCTTCCTCCTCGGGCGAGGCGTAGGCGTGTCTGTAGCCCTTCTGTCGGTCCCACAGGCCGCGCGTGAAGTCGGGCACCGCCACCGGTGCGCAGTCGTTGTCCAGCGACAGGGCGCTGAGCTCCGCTATCGAGCACCACTCCGCCAGGTCGTACACGTCCATGTCGAGCGGCAGTCCGTTCTGCAGACAATAGACCAGGCGCGCCGTCATGACAAAGTCCATGCCGCCGTGGCCTCCCACCTCCTTGGCCAGTTTGCCAAACTTCTTCAGGATCGGGTGGTCATACTTCTCCTCCAGCGCCTTGCGCTCCGCCTCGGGCATGAAGCTGTGTGTGCTGAGGTTGTCCACCTTCGGCTGCACGCCGCTTGCCGAGAGCTGCTTGCTGTCCAGGGCGTATCCCTCGATGGGATATTTGTTGGCAAAGCCCCGCGTGCCCGTGAGCTGGTAGAGACGGTTGTAGGGCTGCGGGTTCATCACGTCGTGCTGCAGCTCTATCACCTTTTGGTTCTCCGTGCGTATGAGCGTCGTGGTGTGGTCTCCGTTGCGGAAGTTGTCACAGGGCTTGCCCGTCTTGGCCTCGACGAGTTCCTTGCCGTGCACGCTCTTCGTGTCCATGGAGACGAGCGTCACCATGCGGTCGCCGCGGTGTATGTCAAGGGCCTGCGCCACTGGTCCGAGTCCGTGCGTGGCATAGAGGTCGCCACGGTTGTCGCGGTTGTATTTCAGTCGCCATCCCAGTTGGTCGGGATCCGATCCGTCGGGGTTCTTCCAGTAGTAGTCCCAGAAGTCGTCGAGGTTGTGGATGTATGCGCCCTGTGCGCGCAGTATCTCTCCGAATACGCCGTGCTGCGCCATGTTGAGCGTGCGCATCTCAAACCAGTCGTAGCAGCAGTTTTCCAGGATCATGCAGTTGAGCTGCTTCTGCTCGGCGAGGTTCACCAGCTGCCAGCACTCTTCCAGGTTCATGGCCGATGGCACCTCGTCGGCCACGTTCTTGCCGTGCTCCAGCGCACATCGTGCCACGACGGCGTGATGCTCCCAGTCTGTGGCGATATAGACGAGGTCAATGTCGTTGCGGCTGCAGAGCGCCTCGTAGCCCTTGGCGCCCGAATAGATGGCTGCGGGCGCCAGTCCGTGCTTGCGCAGGGTCTCGTTGAGCTTGGCTGCGCGCGGCTCCTCAAAGTCGCAGAGCGCCACGATCTCCACGCCGGGGAGCAGGGCGAAGTCGGCCACGGCGTCGGGACCGCGCATTCCCAGTCCCACAAAACCGACGCGCACCGTCTTCATCTTCGGCAGCGTCAGCCCGATCACGTCCTTCTGTCCTGCGGGGCGCTCGGGGCTGTCTATCATGATTTTTCCTTTGTTCCAGTGCCATTGCGTGGAGGGCGAATGCGACTGGGCGCTTGCCGGCAGGGTCCCTGCAGAGAGGATGGCGGCAAGACACATGCCGAGTAATGCTGATTTCTTCATAGCCTCTTGTCTGTTTTGGTAAATGATGGTACAAAAGTACTCATTTTTTTTGGTTCCTCGGCGAGGATACGCTGATATTCTCTTTTTTACTTTGGTATACTCCTTATTATATATAGGTGTTGTCTTGATTTTGGATTCTGTTTGTCGCAAAAATGCTGGGGCTTGCGACCGTAGTAAGCATGAATGTGTTAAATAACTGTTAAATCTTTCATTATTTCGTTCCGTAATTTGGTGGTTTCGACCAAAAGCCGTACCTTTGCACCCGCAATTGAGATTTGGATTACACCGATTCGATTGTTTATGGTTACATCGCGGAGTGGAGCAGTTGGTAGCTCGCCAGGCTCATAACCTGGAGGTCGCATGTTCGAGTCCTGCCTCCGCAACTAAAAGTAAGTAAACGCCTTGATTTTCAAGGCGTTTACTTCTTTTAGGTAGCCGTTGCTCGGACAAGAATGGAACGGCAAGTTGTGTCGGAAGAAATACATGCGTGCTGGTTTTGTCAATATTTCAGCAGGGGTGGTACGTTGCAGTATTCCCGTTTGAACCACAATTCGAAGACGGGGTCAACCATCTTGAAACCATCGCCCGACTTCTCGATGAAGTCTCTTTCTACAAGAGTCTTTTTGTTTTTGGTGATGGTGCGTGGTGCGCCAAGCCCGTATTTTGCTACTACCGTCTGGGCATTGAAATGAGTCTCTCCCATGCAGACGGCACGCAAAAATGCTATCTGGGAGGCTGGCATGCTGTCTATATCGGTGATGAACATATCGGCATTGGTGTCCAAGAGCTTGGTGAGTTGTGACTGGTAGATTTCTTCTGTGACTTTTGTTGCCGTGCGAGTCCAAATAAGAAAGCAGAATTGCTGCATGTACCAGGAGTGGCATTGCACGGTGTTGCAGATTTTTTCTATTATGTCGTCGCTGATAGACTTACCGTAATTGTAGAAGCTGTCGTGGATAAAGGGCTTCCAGTATTCTTTGGCAATCTTCTTCAATGTCATCATTTGTCCAAAACGATAGAATGGATTTTTCGAGTTGCCGAATATGTCCATCATCATGTGGCGTTTGCTTCCATAGAGACAGTACGTCGTGCTGTGTTGTCCCTGCCAGACCGAACGCATGGTTCCCTCCAGTCGCTTCCAGTCGGACAGGTTTGCCAATTGCTGGAACTCGTCAATGCAGACAATGACATGGATGCCTTTTGCCTTGGCTATTTTTTCAGGAAGATTGAGTATCTCCTCGGCGCTTTCCTTCAAAGGCTTGAAACTTAGGTTTACTTCTACGGCGTTCACTGGGTCGCTGCTGATGGTAAGACTTGGTGATATGGTCTGGATGAATTTCACGATGTCGGCCCATCTTTTCTCCATTGTGGAAGAGACACCCTGGAGGACAGCGCTTGCAAACTTGTTGTAGAATTCTTCCTCTGAGAAAATCTTGAAGGCATCCAAGTAGCAGACTCTCACGTCTTTCTGTTCTTGTTTCAGCTCTTCCATGGCAGCTTTGACAAGGGAGGATTTCCCCCATCGTCTTGGAGAAATCAGCATCACATTGATGCCTCCTCCAAGGAAAGTCTTGAGGTCTCTTCTGTCTTCGATCCTATCAATGAAATACTCGTTTTCGGCGATAGAACCATATTCGAATGGTATCTTGTTCATAATGCTTTATGTTTGACTCTCTGCAAAGATACAAAATTATACCCAAAGGTATTATACCTGATGGTATAATTTTGAAAACTTTTTGTTTTTTTTGTCCCCATCCCTCTTTTTGAGCGTTAACGGCAATGGAGTTGGACGGTTGAATTCACGTGGAATTATCAGTTTACATTTTCTACGATAAAAAAATCAAACCTATCTGCTATGCTGAATGGTAATCTATATTTTACAATTATTCCTTACGAAACCGAAGAAGGGTTTTATCCATCCATAGATAAAATCTTCAATAGAGATAGATAGCAGATATACGTTTCTTCGCTTTACAAGGAGGTGATTATAATAGTATGAACGTAAAAAGACACACACCGAAGTAATATCTTTGCAGCCGAAACGTTATCTATATAAATGTAATACACGAATATGGCACTGAATCAAACCAACAAAACTCGTGTGGGTTGTTGAGACCTGTGCTGCTTCGCGTTAAAGATATTATATTCAATTAGTTGTTAACAATAACGGAGAAGATATAATGAGACTTACAAAAGAAAAACTTATTGCGCTTTGGAGAATTAGAAAACAGATTTTTAATAATCCAATTAACAAAAAAATCAAAGACCGATACGAAGAAGTTGCATCTCTGTTTAAGGAAATTGCAGATTGTAATATTTCATTTGATGAAGAAGCTAAGGTCTATACCTTAAATGGGACAGAAATCATACTGAAGGATGGAACTTATCCTTCTGTAGACAGCTATTTCTCTTGCAAAGAAGATGAAATGACTGCAAATTATGCTTTCGGTGGTATAAAAATTATGTGTAAACGTTTTCCAGATAAATTCACAGATTTAATTACCAAGATAGGATGTGTTCTTGGTGGATTTACCATGGACGATAAACATATAATGAAGGACGAATATCGTATTATTTCTAATAGTTCGACCGGTTTGAGTGATAATAAATCGTTGACCAGTACAGGGCAGATACGTCATCCATCGTCTCATTTTGCTGACAACAATTATTTCTTTAATGTGATAAACACTATAAAAGATATTTCTAATGATACATTCCAATGTGATCAATCTAAGTTGGTTCTTAGATGGCCAAATTCTTCATATTATTCAGATGATAAGCAAGCAGAAGAGTCACAGAAAGAGGCTCTGAGATACAGATTCCCATATAAATTCTTTTATATGTGGACACATGATGTTTTGCACCCAGTAAGTTTGATGGCATATAAAAATTTAGTCTTACAAGAAGACTCCCAAATTAAATATGCTCCTGATTCAGATCTTGGACAAGACATCATAGACTTTACAGGTACTAATGGTGGTTGGAGTATGTATTCATCTGCGATTAAGAATATGATTCCTGACGATGAGCAAGGTGAGGATTTCTGGAAAGAAATGTCTCAGCTAATTTCCATTGTCATGATTCAAGATCAGCAGATGAAAAATATACAGGAACTGTTAGAAACAGGCAACAAAGCAATTATTCTGTATGGTCCTCCAGGAACTGGAAAAACATATACTGCAAAAGAACTTATCTGTAGCGAACTTGATATTTCTAACGAAGATTTAAAAGACTATAAGTTTAATGGTGATGTATCAATCAAAGAGAAAGGAGCCTGGGCTTTGGTCCAGTTTCATCCTAACTATACTTATGAAGATTTCATCGGTGGTATAAGTCCATGTCTAGCCAGTGGCTCTTTGTCGTACACCTTAAAGACAGGAATTTTCAAAAAAATATGTGATGAAGCATCCAAAGCTGAAAATGTATCCAAAAAGTTCATTATTGTAATTGATGAGATTAACAGAGCTGATTTGTCTTCTGTGTTTGGTGAATTGATGTATGCTCTTGAGTACAGAGATGAACCAATTTCCATTCCAAACTTCCAAGAGTTGTTTGTTATTCCATCAAACGTTTACATCATCGGTACGATGAATAGTATTGACAAAAGTCTCGTTACTTTTGATCTGGCACTTCGTAGGAGATTTGGCTTTATTAAGATTATGCCTCAATTACAAGTATTGGAAACTATTTTGTCAGATTATAAAATTGAAGAATCTTGTTTGACGAATTTCATCGCTAGATGTAGAGATCTTAATGAACATATTTCAAGACCAAATAGCAGGCTTCAACTTGGAGTTGATTACCAGATAGGCCATGCTTATTACGGTAAAATCAAAGATTTCCTCACAAAATGCAAAGAGTCTGACCCTGTACAAATTATAACATCATTTGATCTGGAGAAACTATGGGAATATCATTTGGAACCTTTATTGGAAGAATTCTTAGGCAATAGAATTGAAGATTCGGAGGTGATCAGATGCTTAGAGGAACGAAAGAATGAATTCACAAAACCGTTAGTATGAGTTTAATATTACAAGATAGCAATTTCCAAGACGGAATCACAAAGCGGTATCATGAACAATGTGCTGCTTATATGAATACGGTTGACCAACTTCAACAGAAGATTGTAGATGGTCAACTGGTAAATCTTCAAACATACAATCCAAGGTCAGAGATAGAATCTCCGGTATGGTACGAAATTAAATCATACGGAGAAAAAAGAGGATATAAAGTAGTGAATGAATGCCATTTCTATTCCTCACATTACATAGGTAGATATTCTCATGACGGCTATGCTATTATAATAAACCCAAGATTTGGTAATATTTTTAATTATCTCGTTAGCTATGCCACAAACATTTATATACCCTATGGACAATCAGAGATTTCGTTTAACACCCAAAACAATTCTTATTGGTTAATTGCGCTTCTCTGGAAAGCAATGCTCAATAGAGCACTAACAACAGGACAAATTCCCAAAGAATACATTACTATTACTAAAAATCAGAAAAATTATCGCGGACATTTAGCAATAGCCAGGCATATTCGTGTAAATCTTTGTGATGCCACTCGATTTTATTGTTCATATAAAAAACTATCTATGGACAATATTATAAACAGAGTTATACGTACTATATATAATCTGCTTAAGAATAAAGGGCTGTCCTCACTAGTTGCTGAATTTGAGGCTTACGATAAATATCTAAGTTCAATGAGCGTTAGCTCTGGTATAATGGATGTACACGAAATAGATGACATTAGATATACAAGGTTAAATGCCCCATATAAGCCTGTTATGGAATTAAGTCGCACTATTTTGGCGAACCATAAAGCTGAATCGTCAACTTGCAATAGTGTAAATAGTGATATTTCTTATTTCGTAAATATTGCAGATCTTTGGGAAATGTATCTTTTAAAACTATTGCAGAACAATCTTCCATCTAAATATCATGTATATTCACCCAATATGGGATTTGGAGAGAGCCTTCTTGAAGGTGGTATGCGTGAGATTAGACCAGACATTATAATAGAGAAAAATGGAAAAATCTTGATGATAATAGATGCAAAATATAAGGATTATACGCAATTTGGAAAATCTGCTGTATATGGAGTAGGTCGTGAAGACCTTTATCAAATGACAACATATCTTCATCATTATGGTAATGAAGATCAAAATATTGTTGGCCTGTTTACCTCACCGGTAGCATGTCAGGATAATGACATTCATGTATATACCCATAATAAGAACCATTGCATTGGACTTGTTAATCTGGATATAGTTAATGCAGACGATAATATAGACTTGCTTCATAGAAATGAACATTCATATATAGACAATATCACTAAGATTCTTGACGGCTTATGTTAAACGAGCATTTCGTAGATGTACTTTCTCGTGTACCTCAAATCCGCAGCTAATAGGACTTAGTGCGTTTTTTGCTTACAAAGCGAGAAACAATCATCTTGTCGCACATGTTCTTGTTAGGTGGTCTGCCACACACCTTCGCAGCTGGTGAACGGCAATGCTCCGTTTTTTAAGCCTCTTTTAACCCCTTTTCCGCATCGAAAGTGAGTGGATACAACTATCCCGAGTGGGTGGGAATGCTCCGTTTTCGCCACCCCCAACCCCCTCGGTGCTTTCAGGTATAGATTATTAGGCTACGCCTGTACCTGGAATTGCAGTTCTATGTTGAACTTGCGTTTGCTAGCTGGTTTTTCCGACTAGTTTGTGACTGGCGAGCCCGAAGTGGGATGCGCGAACTCTTAATGTAAGTTCGTAAGTTTGTAAGTTTGTAAGTTCGTAAGGTTGTTGGTATGGTTACAACACCTCTTGCCTGTACGATTTCTTGTACACCCCTCTGTCGAGTCGCTCGACCATTCCCTGCTGCTCCCATCGGCTGAGCATGGTAAACACCCTACCTTTCGTTACTTCGAAGCCCCTTGCTGAAAACGGAGGATATCCACCCACCCAAAACGGGGATATCCGTTCACTTTTCTGGCTCTTTAGTCTAATGGCGTTGCAAAATTAGTCATTTCTGTGGGTTTC
>OFMV01000741.1_pt1 | contig 28718 bp, 24 predicted proteins | sample 1541881 | NCBI WGS metagenome assembly OFMV01 (sample SAMN04209220, study PRJEB22552) | human gut metagenome | biome: gut; material: feces | host: Homo sapiens | place: USA: Oklahoma
CGGATTTTATTTGTACATTTGCCATGTCATTCGGAGATTTTGCTATACTTGTTTGCAGCACTAAGGTAGGTGAAAAATCTGACATGGCATAATCCCGAGCACCCATAGATTTAGATTCCTTTCTCATATTCATCCTCAACAATGTTGTGATGATCTATATATCGGCAGACTCGTTAGAGGATGCATTTCGCCTCTTCTCCGTGATGAATGATCGTGGCCAAAAACTGAGCAATGCTGATATTCTAAAATCATCCAATCTTGAAAAAATCGAGGATGGCAGCGAAATGAACGAGTATGCGCGCGAATGGGAAAACATGCAGAAGGATTTGGGTAATGATTTTGACCGTTTCCTCGCCTATGTACGAACGATGCTGCTCAAAAAGCGCCAAAAGACGAATCTGCTTGACGAATATGAGAAACAGATTTTTAAAGCAGGAAAAATCAAACAGGGAAAAGATTTTTTCAACTATGTCTTTAGGGCGTATGAGGATTATAACAAGTTGATCAACTTGGCAGGCAATGAAGATACCAAGTATTGTTCGTTGATAAGAACCCTCATCGAGTGTATGCCTTCGACCGATTGGATTCCTGTCATTTTGGCGTATGGAAGAAAATTTGGAGACAACGGGCTTCTTGAATTTTCACAGAAGGTAGCCTGTAAAAACATTGCAGATGCAGTATGTGGCAAAAGCCCATCGTATCGCATCGACCACTTGAATAGTATCATCAACTTGATAGAAGAGTCTGGAAAACCCTCCGATGTACTTGACGCTCAAGGATATTATTCATTTAATGAACATGTATTTATGGCAAATATCCAATCAGAGATATACGGCAGACGATACACCTATGCGCTCCTGATGCTTCTTGAATACAAATACAAGGACAAGTCTGAATGGAAAGATTTCGGAACGACATCCATTGAGCATATTCTTCCACAGAATCCTAAAGCTACCAGCCAGTGGGTGAAGGACTTTAGCGAAGAACAGAGAAGCTATTATACACATAGGATAGGAAACCTGTGCCTGATTGGACGCAGAAAGAATTCTTCCCTTGGCAATCTTGATTATCAGGAGAAACTAAAAAAATATTTCGAGAAGAATATCGGATCCTTTGCAAGCTCACAAAAAATATACCAAACATATCCGAACGCATGGACACCTGAAACCGTGAAGGAAAATCAAGAAAGAGTCATACAGGATCTGATGGAAATATTTGGTATCAAGAGTCCAAGTACCATCATAGACGACTCTACATACATGGAGCAGCAAAGATCTGTTTACCCTAATGCTTATAAGCCATGGACAGAATCAGATGACGAGAGATTAGTTGCCCTATACAACGAAGGCAAATCTATTAGCGAACTCGCACAAATGTTTCTTAGAAATCGTGGCGCTATAAAATCCAGAATTCATAAATTAACCGGAGAACGGTTCTAATAAGCAACGCCTGTTCTTTAAAAACAACAATCAGACAGGGGAGGAATTGTCGCCCACCATCGTGGGCAACTATGTACTTTTTTGCGCCCGACTTGTGTATAACAAATATTTTATGTATCTTTGCCGCGCGATAACCGAAGATAATCTTCACGTCCGAACAGACAGGCTTTGCACGCATGCCGATGCTGCCACCAAGGAAGAAGCCCGCAGGTTCGTTGAGCAAAAACTCGGGGAGATAGAAATCTCTGTTGATAATCTTCGCGCACAGATTGCCGGAGAAACGTATCGCCTGCTGCCTCTGTCGTATATTGCTGAGCATTACTTCGGCAAGAGTGTGGCCTGGCTCTCACAGCGCCTCAACGGCACGCTCGTACGCGGGCGGTCCTATACGCTCAACGAAGAGCAAAAGAAGATTTTCAACGACGCAACGCAGGATATCAGCCTTCGTATCGGATCAATCCATTTGGTCTGATGACTCATTCGCCGTCATCTTTTCGCCCCAAATCCCAACGACTTTAGGGAAATTTTACGAGAAGACCTCCATCAAGTAGCCAACACGGCGACCTGCAAAAGGGTTGCCACATTATCATCAACGTCATGGAAAAAGCAGAAAAAGACAACACCGTAAAACAGCGCATGCAGGACATTCTCCTCTGCGTATCATGGAGAGAGATTGCCAACACCTATTTCGACCGCCCCGCATCATGGCTCTATAACAAGCTCAACGCTATCGACGACAACGGCGGTTTCACCGAAAAGGAGAAAGAGCTACTGCGTGGCGCGCTCTTCGACTTAAGCGAACGCATCCGCCGTGCGGCAGAGACCATTTAGGCAGGTTCTTCGTTGCTCCTCTTAAGACAGAAGTCGTCCGCGCCTACGGACGCAAGCCCCGAGGATTACTCGGGGTTTTTCTTGAAATATGGAGCCGTGGGTAGTTTAAGGTCTTCTATATTTGGGACGCCTGAAAGTGGAGAGCCTTACCTTTTATTAGCTCAAATAAACAAAACAGCCCTCTCGGCAAGCTATAAAAAAAGAAAACTCCCACCGAAGCGGGAGTATAGGTTTTACCCTTCGGCCATTGCTGGCCTTATTGTGATAAGATGTAGGAAATCTTATTCTGGATGCAAAAATACCACTTTATTTTTGTTTAAACAAATTTTTTATTGTAATTTTACCGAAAAATTTAAAACCGCATCAAAAATGACTAAAATACTTGGCATTGACACAGGCACGAACAGCCTTGGATGGGCTATCGTAGAAAAGAAGGCAGAGCAATACTGCCTGCTTGATAAGGGAGTGAATATTTTCCAAGAGGGAGTCAACATCGACAAGGACAACGAGTCTTCCAAAGCGGCAGAAAGGACGGGCTACCGTGCTATCCGAGTACGCTACTATCGCATAAAGCTACGCAAAATCAGGCTTCTGCACATCTTGACCCAGCACCACCTTTGTCCCCCACTCACCTCCTGGGAGCTGCGCCAATGGCGACTAAAGAGCATATACCCAACCGATGAGTTGTTCATGCAATGGCAGCGCACGGACGAGGAGAAAGGGCAAAACCCATACGCCTATCGACATCTATGCCTGCATGAGAAACTGGATTTGACCCAGGTTGCGAACCGCTACATCCTCGGTCGCGTTTTCTATCACTTTGCCCAGCGCCGTGGCTTTCTCAGCAACCGCAAGGATCAGAGTGGTGAGGACGTGGGCGTCGTGAATGACGGTATCAGTGCCCTCTCCGAAGAAATGCGGGAAGCGGGATGCGAATACCTTGGCGATTATTTCTACCAGCTCTATGAGAAAGGCAAAAAGATACGCAAACACTACACCGCACGCAACGAACACTACCTCAAAGAGTTTCATGCCATCTGCGAAAAGCAGCAATTGGACGCCTCGCTCGTGTCGGAGTTGGAGAAGGCCATTTTTACCCAGCGGCCTTTGAAATCTCAAAAAAGACAAGTGGGCAAGTGCGTATTTGAGAAAAACAAAGCCAAATGTCCTGCCTCCCACCCCTTGTACGAGGAGTTTAGAATGTTGTCTTTCATCAACCATATCAAAATAAAAACACCAAAGGAAGATGAGCTCCGACCGTTGAACCACGAGGAGCGCGAGAAGATTCTTCCGCTTTTCTTTAGGAAGACCAAGAAAACCTTTAATTTCGAGGATATTGCCAAGAAGTTGGCTCCTAAAAAGCTCTACGGATTCTACAAGAAGGCCGCTGATACGGAAATGCCGTATCTCTTCAACTATCCGATGGATACTTCCGTCTCTGGTTGTCCCGTCACAGCGGCGCTACAAGATATTTTCGGTGACGATTGGCTCGACTCCATCTGCGAGGTCTATACGCTGGCCGATGGTAAAAGCCGGCTTGAGATCCTCAACGACATCTGGCATGCACTTTTCTTCTATTCCGACCAAGACAAGCTGGCTGAGTTTGCCAAGGTGCGCCTACAGCTTGACGACGAACAAGCCCAGGCCTTCAGCAACATCAACCTTCCCTCCGCCTATGCTTCGCTAAGCCTCAAGGCAATTTGCAAGATCCTCCCCTACCTCAGAAGAGGACTTGTCTATTCCCATGCGGTTTTTTTAGGCAATCTTTGCGAAGTGATGCCTGCCTATGAATGGGGAATCGAGGAAATGCGCCAAGCTGCCATTGACTGCGTCATCAAAGAGATAAACAGCTATGACCCCAAAACAGACGGACGCACTCTAGAGACGTGCATCAAAGAGTATCTAAAAGAAAGGTATCATGTCTCAGACGAAAATCTCAAAAAGCTCTACCATCCCTCGATGTTAGAGATTTACCCTCGTGTGCGCCCTGGTCAAGACGGAATATATCAACTCGGATCTCCACGCACCGACAGCGTTCGCAACCCGATGGCCATGCGATCCCTTTTCTGTCTTCGGAAGCTTGTCAACCGTCTCTTGAAAGAGGGAAAGATAGACCAAGAGACGGAGATTCACATCGAGTTTTCGCGTGAGCTGAACGATGCCAACAAGCGGAGCGCCCTCAAGCGGTATGGCAGGGACAACCAAAAGGCACACGACACAGCCCGAAAGCACATCGTCGAGGATTACAAGGCAGAAACAGGCAAAGCAATAGAACCGACACCCACGGACATTTTAAAATATGAACTATGGGAAGAGCAGCAGCATATTTGCTTATACACAGGTCAGCAGATTCGCATATCTGACTTTGTCGGCCCCAATCCGAAATTTGACATCGAGCACACCTTGCCCCGAAGCAGAGGCGGAGACAGCACCAAGATGAACCTGACTCTTTGTGACAGCCGCTTCAACCGCGATGTAAAAAAGACACATCTGCCTACCGAACTTGCCAACCACGATGAAATCATGGCCCGCATAGCTATATGGCAGGAAAAATACGAGGAGCTGAGCCAACAGATTCGCAAACAGAAACGAAAATCACAGGCTGCGACAACCAAGGAGCAAAAAGACAAAGCCATCAGCTACCGCCATTACCTGGAACTCCAGCGTGACTATTGGCGCGGAAAACATGAACGTTTCACGATGGAAAGCGTGCCCGAAGGATTCAACAGGCGACAGGGTGTGGATATCGGCATCATCTCAAAATACGCCCGGCTCTATCTGAAGTCGGTCTTCAAGCGAGTGTATCCTGTAAAGGGCCTCGCCACATCTGATTTCCGAAAGATATGGGGACTTCAGGACATTTACAGCGCCAAGGAGCGCGTGAACCATGTCCACCATTGCATAGACGCCATCGTCGTAGCCTGTATCGGACTGGACGAATATGGCAAACTGGCCGAGTACTATCACGATGAGGAAAAGCATGAGTGGTACGGTGCGTCCAAAGCCACTTTTGCCAAGCCTTGGCCGACATTCGTCGAGGACGTGAGGCGGATGCAAAACGAACTGCTCGTTTATCACCACACTCCCGACAACATGGCCAAGCAGGGCCGTCGCAGAATCATCATCAATGGGAAAAAGGTCCTAGCAAAGGGAGACGCCGTGCGTGGCTCACTCCACAAGGAGACTTACTATGGCGCAATAGAGCGCGAAGGTGAGGTCAAATATGTGAAACGTGTAGAGCTGTCACAACTGGAAGAAAAGAACATCAAGTACATCGTGGATGACACCGTGAGGCAAATCGTCCAAGAGGCCGTCGATCGCTTGGGCTTCACAGAAGCCATGGCTTCCACCATTTGGATGAACGAGGAGAAGCAGATACCCATCAAAAAGGTACGCTGCTATACGCCCCAAGTCACCCAACCACTTCATATCCGCTACCAGCGGGATGTCTCTGACAAAGAGCACAAGCGCAAATATCATGTGGTAAATGACAAAAACTATCTCCTCGCCATCTATATAGGGGCTGACAAGAAAGGAAAAGAGAAACGAGACTTTGAGTTGATCAACAACCTCCAGGCGGCCAAATACTACCGGACGAGCAACGATAGGACGGGCTCTGGCGATCCGATAGTCCCCGTCAAGAGTAGCCATGACTATCCGTTGGCCTATACATTGAAGATCGGCACGATGGTCTTGCTTTACGAGAACTCACCTGCCGAGCTTTACGAAGCCTCTCAAGCAGAACTGAACAGGCGCCTGTATAAGGTGACAGGGCTTTCTTCCAAGAACGTTAGTGGCTACAAGTATGGGGAAATTGCAATGAAATACCACACGGAAGCCCGACAAAGTAAGGACCTGAAAAGCAAGAACGGCGTCTATCAAACTGGTGAGGAGCTGCGTCCTGTCATTAGAATGCTTCACACCCAGATAAAAGCGGCGGTACAAGGCGTTCACTTCCGTATCAACGAGTTAGGTGAGATCAAATGGCTTGCGCGGTATGATTAAGCAGACCCTCTTCTTCTCCACACCAGTGTCGCTTTCCTTAAAGAACTACCAAATGGTCATTTCCTGGAAAGACAGAGCAGACAAGGTGACGCGCCCCATAGAGGACATGGGATGCGTCGTGTTGGAAAACCAACAAATTAGCGTCACCTTGCCGCTCTTGAACGAACTGGTGAAAAACAACGTGGCCGTCGTCCTGTGCGACAACAAGCAGATGCCGACGGCCATGCTTCAATGTTTGGACGGAAATACGACACAAGCGGAAAGCCTCAAATATCAACTGGCCGTCGGAGAAGCAACAAAGAAACAGGCTTGGAAGCAAATCATCGAGGCTAAAATCAAGAATCAGGCAGTTGTACTTCGGCACTACGGAAAACGGAGTGAGCTACTAACACCATATTATAAAAACGTGAAGAGTGGCGACACGGACAACCGCGAGGGTCTTGCGGCCAAACAGTATTGGACAGAACTGTTCGGTGGATGCTTCAGACGGGATCGGGAAGGAGGTTCCCCCAACGACTTGCTCAATTATGGCTACGCTATTTTGCGAGCGGCAACCACCCGTGCATTAATAGGCTCAGGACTGCTACCCAACTTGGGTATCTTCCACAAAAGCAGATACAACGCCTTTCCATTGGCCGACGACGTGATGGAACCCTATCGTCCTTATGTGGACGAAATTGTCTATTCGCTTTACGAAGGTGGAGTTTACGAGCTCAACAAAGAGTCTAAATCCGCCATACTCCGCTTGTTGACGTGCGACGTGGGCATGGGAAAAGTCACGCGTCCCCTACAAATTGCCTTGACATTCACCACTGCTTCTTTGGCCAAACTGTATGCTGGAGATATCAAAAAACTAACTCTTCCTATCATGACATGACCGAATACCGTCTCAATGCCTACCATATAATGTGGATGTTTGTATTTTTCGACTTACCCGTCACAACAAAAAAAGAGAGAAAAGCCGCTGCGCTCTTTCGTAAGAACTTGGAGAAAGATGGATTCTCCATGATGCAGTTTTCTGTCTATATCCGCCATTGCGCGTCGCGAGAGAGCCTTGCGGTTCACCTTAAGCGTGTCAGGTCCTTGCTTCCCGCGACTGGCAAAGTCTCCATCTTGTCCGTAACTGACAAACAATTTGGAGACATCTACAACTTTTGGGGGAAACCAAAAAACGCCAATCAAAGTAAAATCCACAATAAAGTCATCAGTGAGCCTATCCAATTAGAATTTTTTTAATAAATTTGCAGTAGGAATCGTCCTGCACGGCCATTTCTTAGAAGCCAAAAACGAAGTATCTTACTGATTACCAGCAGATTTGCAGCTATAGGTTATGGTTTGATGTAGGAACAAGATGATAAACAACACGGGCAGAATCATCGGAATCGTTAACAGAGTTATGGTTTGATGTAGGAACAAGATGATAAACAACAAAATAAGCTGCACAGCTACCAAGAAACAGTTATGGTTTGATGTAGGAACAAGATGATAAACAACTATTTCCAACATGATTACAACGCGAGAAAGTTATGGTTTGATGTAGGAACAAGATGATAAACAACGTATGGCTGTAAGTAAAACGAGTTTATCGGGTTATGGTTTGATGTAGGAACAAGATGATAAACAACTTGGGCCTTAAGATTACGCTTAGAATTGCCGTTATGGTTTGATGTAGGAACAAGATGATAAACAACTTGTTAAACAAAATGGACGGATTAAAGCACGTTATGGTTTGATGTAGGAACAAGATGATAAACAACTGTAAAATAATATTGTGAGATACCTCGTTGTTATGGTTTGATGTAGGAACAAGATGATAAACAACATCCTCACGAGAGAGGACGGGAACACTAAGTTATGGTTTGATGTAGGAACAAGATGATAAACAACCGCCCAATGCATACACTCACCGCCTCCCTTGTTGTGGTTTGATGTAGGAACAAGATGATAAACAACGACAACGCATCGGAAAGCGCCGACGACAAGTTGTGGTTTGATGTAGGAACAAGATGATAAACAACGGCCTCTGTCTTCTTAATCTGAGCGACTGGTTGTGGTTTGATGTAGGAACAAGATGATAAACAACAGGAGAGTACCTTCAATGTCTATGACAAGCGTATCGACCGCGCCAACTCGGAACTATCAAAGCTCATCATAGGGCAGACTATGACCATCGAGGACGGCAGCAGCCTCTCGCAGTCAGAGACACACCTGAAGGTGTTCGAGAATCTGGTGGAGAGCGACTGCACCATGCTGCGCGACATCGTCAACAATCAGCTTATCCCACGAATGGTAAAGCACGGTTTCCCGATCAAAGGGCTGCGCTTCGAATGGGATGATGCGGTCGATTACACGCCTGAGCAGCAGGTGGCATACGAAACGATGATCGCTGACCGCTATGATGTGGATTCATCCTACTTCGCGGAGAAATACAGTATGCCAGTAGGCGAGCGGCGAAACGCGCAGCCCATGCTACCAGATGGCGGTGACGATGGTGACAAAGAAAACAATGGGCCTAAGGAACAGCAGCAAAACACGCACGGCAGTTTTTTCGATTAAGCCCCACTGATTATGTGGGGCTGCACCTGCGGTATGCCGAAATATTTGGTAAGGAATTTTCGGTTTCTTCCATGTGTCTGAGCAAGAATGAAGAAGAAATTGAAGCTATTGCCAAGAAATGGGCAAGCGTTATCAGCGACAAGTATGTAAGGCAGCAAGCGGAAGAGGCTGCCCGAATTGCGCTCAGGCATGGGATCAAGGACTTGCCAGAACTGCGTGAGGCTGATTTGGGTAAAATATCCAAGTATCATGGCGCACGTGCATCGTTTCAGGCAGGTATGACCGATGAGTTGCCTTCAATCATCCGTGTGAACAAACGAGGTTACAGAGGTTGGAAAGAAGCTCATGCAAATGCCGTTCGATATGGCCAGCTCGTTCAAGACAATCCTCTGTTGCATGAATTGGGGCATTACATAGACTATTGTAATGATTCTGCCAATTACAGAAAACTTGAACACACCTGGAAAGTTGAGAATGTGGATGAGGCACTTGTGAAAAAGCACCTTTCTACTTATGCGCTTTCTGATTATGCTGAGTTTGAGGCTGAATTGAATGCAGCGATTATGAGGGGAAAGGTACTCCCAAAGGAACTGCTTTCTTATTCCCACATGAATCAAGTGGACACTCCTCTGGCAAAACGTATGCTTAGTTTGGCCTCAGGTGATAGCGTGTGCCTTCCAAACGAAGAAGTTAGCAAAGGTTTCAAGGATGCAATGAAAGTTCTTTTCCACCAAAAGGGAAGTTCTTTCTCTATCGACATCCTGGCTGATAAAAATGTTCAAGGCTTGATAGAAGCTCATACAAGTGTCCTCGACCGCAACTTGCAGCGATTGGAAATGTCCGACCTCATGCGCCAGCGTCTCACTCGTTCTAATTATATTTTCAGTGGCATAAAAACCTTTCATGAGTTGAACGAGGCATTCCCGTCCTTGCTGGATTCTAACGGCAACAGAAAGACGTTCGAAGCCTTTTTGAACGATGTTCGTAAGATCGACAAGACCTACAACTCCAACTATCTTCGTGCGGAGTACAACTTCGTACAATCGTCTGCGGAGATGGCTGCCAAGTGGGAACGGTTCTCGGAGGACGGCGACCGCTACAACCTTCAGTACCGCACGGCAAACGATAGCAAGGTGCGTCCGGAGCATGCTGCGCTTAATGGCGTGACGCTTCCGCCGTCAGACCCGTTCTGGGAGGAATACTATCCACCCAATGGATGGAACTGCCGTTGCACCGTAGTGCAGGTTCGCAAGTCTAAATACCCTGCCACACCCCATGAGGAGGCGATGGCGCTGGGTGAGGAAGCTCTGCAGTGCGACACAAAGGGTATCTTCCATTTCAATCCAGGAAAGCAGAATAAAACCGTACCCGACTACAATCCTTATACGATTCGTCGTTGCCGTGACTGCGACATTGCAAAGGGCAAAATCAAGTTGGCGAGGTTTGTTCCTGAGAATGAACTATGTGCTGCATGCAAGTTAGTAAGAAGCATTGAACATAATAAAATAGATACAGAGGTCAGTCGTTCCAAGATTAACACAGCAAAAAATCATTGGTAAATTGGTATAAAGACAAATTACCGGCAGTGGCTCTCGGCAAATTCACTGCAAAACGATTTGAAGTTAGTGCGACCGATGGAACAAATATTGTCATCAAACGTTCCTTCTACGATGAAACAATCAGCAAGTATCAGGACGACCCAATGTATCCTCTTAAACTTGAATATGCGAAGAAAGCCCACGAGCTCATTAGGACAGCAAAACTCATAGATCCAAATGAAGAAAGCATTGATCACCCTGACGCATACTTTAAGGTTTACGAGGTTGTTGATGATTGCTATAGGGTCGAAATGAAAGTCAAATGCAATAGGGACGGAAACTTCATGCACATTCTACGAGTTTATAAAAAACAAAAGCAATGATCCGTCACCTTCCTCGTGTGTCTCGCGATAAACGCGGACGGAGGATAACTTGATACATTGCTTTGCTGCAAAGGTAATAACAAATTTTCAAAACACATCAAGTTATGGAAGAAAAAATACATGATGATAAAAAAAAGAACAATCTCAATGCCGCAGTAGAGCACATACTGCGCTTGCCGATAGAAGTAAAATCCCAATGCACAACAACCACGGGAAGATTCTGGCAAGCCATGAAGCGATTGGTGAGGAAACCTGTCCCACAATATCCAAAGAGTCTTCTTGATATTGCTGTAAGCAATTCGAGAGTGCTCTCAACTTTAGTTTGTACTGCAAAAAGCAATACAACACACCCGCAAGGACAGTCAGCAACAGAAATAACACACTCGCTACTGTCAAGCAGCGAAGAAGAATACTCCCTTGTGACATATCGCCAAAAACAGCGATTATGCCTATTAAAGTTGCGGCTATGCCTGACTGATGGCGTATTAACGATTCATGCTGAAGCTCCACTTTCTCTTTGGCTTCAAACAGCTCTTGAACAAAGCCATTCCAGTCTTCTGTATCATGTAGTACTGTCATCTTCTTTAGATGCAAAGGTATAACGTTTCATTCAAAACTTTCAACGATGAACAAAATTTTCTCATTTCTAAAGAAAAGCAACCGCTACAAGCATCTTATCGGCGGTTTATTGGTCGGTCTGTGCGCATTGTCGACATGGCCAGCCATCTATTCTGCCATCATCGCAGCCTCATGTCTCGAACTCAAAGACAAGCTCCACGGCTGTCAATGGGACTGGATAGACTGGACCTGCACTGTACTCGGAGGCATCATTGCGATGTCGTTTTGGCTCTTTGTGTAGCGCCCGGCCATTTTTTACACCGAGAATGAGTAACTTTGCAGCCTGGTAGAGTTTCCCATAGGCCGCGTGGTCTATCGCGGGTACAACAATGCGAACGCGAATGGCGGTGTCTCGTTTGCGAATGCAAACAACGATGCCTCGAATGCGAACACGAATGTCGGCTCGCGCCTGGAAATCTAGCTAATCGGCGTACAACGATGGGGACGTGTCCCCGATGCGGTGCCGAGGGAAACGAGCCACAGCAAAAGCACCTCGTCGAGGTGGAAAGCTGAAACATCAAGTGTCGGGCAATGGAGTTTGGTAGGTCGGCAACGATTCGAAGAAGTCTGGCCCGGGGAAGTAAGGCCCTTATCTTCCATACAGAAAAGACCATGCACAGAGAAGGCTATATCATGCAAGAGGTGACGTCCTACGGCAACATGTCGGAGGCGTTTGTAACGATATAAGTTTTTTACGAAATCCATCCACTTTTTCAAAAAATAGTCTTATATTTGCATATTGGAATAAAAACATAGAGAAACGATGAACAGAATAGACCTTCGTAAAGCAATGTTGGACGACAATAATTTCCGTATGAGAAAGATGGTCATTTTCCTTATGTTGCTCGGCATACAGATTTCTGCTTCTGTATGTCACGCACAGGTGAACGATTGGAAGAATTATCTTTCAAAGGCATGGGTCAGAAACATTGTTGTAGATGGCGACAAACTTTATCTGGGAACGGATGGCGGTCTGGCTATTTACGACAAAAACACTGGTCGATGCCAATTCCTTGATAGAACAAATGGATTGGCAGACAACAATATCGTTGGACTGGCTCACCACAATGGCAAGTGGTGGATAGGTGGCCAATACACAGGCATGAGCATTTATGATGAAAACTCATTTCAGAATTGGCAGTTCCCTTTTGCACTTCAAAGCTGTTTCGCCTTTGATGATGCATTAGATAAGGTGTATATTGGAGCAATACACGATATCTATATCTTGAAAGATAATTACTATACGGTTTACACTCCCGACCCCAAAGCAGACATACATTCCTATCCTGCTATCCAATCTCTTGTTCTTGATAAAAACGGTACACTGTGGTTTGGTGGCTTTACGTTTGGTTTCCTTTCCTCCAATGGAAATACCACGCTTCTAAACTGTGGCGCAAGTGAAGTTAACAATATAATAATCGACGATAAAGACAACAAATGGTTGGCTACTAACAGAGGGTTAATCAAGTATGACGGCACATCTTTCACTTCGTACAACACTTCAGGCGGACAACTGTCAAGTAACAATGTTCAAGGATTAGCTTTCGACACGAATCGTAATTTATGGATGGGAAATTGGAACGTACTTGTCAAATATGACGGAAAACAATTCTCCTCTTACCCGCTTCCTTCAAACTACAGCAACGACTGGATATGCGACATTGCACCCGATGGTAACGATGTATGGGTAGCAACACGATTTCATGGATTGCTCAGATTCTATGACGGCACGTTTGAACAGACAGAACTGGAGAAGAATATATTGACGCAGAACCTAATGCACGAGGTTTCCACAGTCGACGAGAAAGGCAACGTGTGCTTTGCATCCAATGATTATCTTGCCCAATACACAGAGAAAGGGGAATGGAAACACCTGTTTCCTAATGCAAAGGACTATTACCCTGCTATTAACGCAGCTGCATACGATAAGCGAGGACGTTTGTGGGTTGCACCCAATAATAGCGATACCATACTGGCTGTTATAGAAAATGCCGATACAACTGTTTTCAAACGAGATAACACGCCATTTCAAACAGGGCAGTTACAACAACTGGAATTCGATAGCAAAAACCATTTATGGGTTGGAGCATCAAATGGCTTATATAAATACGACGGCGTACAATGGTCTCAATACAACTCTTCAAATTCGCCAATGCCAGGCGACATGATAACATCCCTCGCTTTTGATAAGAGCGACAGGCTATGGGTTGGAATCGCGGACCTTGGAGTGTGCTCTTTTGATGGGCATAATTGGGTGTGTCATGATACGATAAATTCCCCTATTCCATATAATTATGTTGACTGTATCGCTGTTGATTCGCATAACAGAGTATGGATGAATAGTAGATATAGTAGGAATGGAACGCCTGTAATGGGTAAAGATTATGGTGGTGGATTGGTTTGCTACGATGGCACGAATTGGAAAATCTATAACCAATATAACTCCAACATAGGCGGCAACAGCATCGTGGATATTGCAATAGACAAGCATGATGCCCTATGGATGGCAGTATCTGATATAGGTCTTGTACGCTTCGACGGGGAAAACCAATGGGATGCTTACACAATCTACAACAGTGGGCTGGCTAATCCGTGGCCAATTCAGGTGCAGATAGATGTGAAGCGAGATATGATTTGGCTCAGCTATGAAGCATCGGGAGGCATATCTTCCGCCAAGATGAATCAAGGCACAGGTGTAGAAGGAATATTTGTAACGCCAAATGGTGCAAAAGCTATTTACACTATTGAGGGACGCAAAGTAAAAGCTATGACACCAGGGCAGATTTATATCATGCGAGACGAGAACGGGAAAACAACAAAAGTTCTTGCTCGGTAGTATCAATAGCCAAAAAGAATCATTGGGAACTAGCAGAATTGGTTCTGTTAAAGATGGATGACAATACATTTGATGCAAAAACGCAATGTAGGCACATGTCCCACCATCGTTAAACGTAAAGTTGTGATTAAGAACGTAGTGGGCTGTTCCTTTCTGCAAAACAGTCCTACGCTATATGCCAAAGAATATGTTTGACGAGTTTGTGTATCATCTTCCCGACGAGTCGTAAAGAACAACAATACCAAAACAAAGAAGATTATGCCTAAAAAAGAATATACATCGTTACCAACCGACTATCCTGTGTGTGAGCATAGCTGCTGCCCCATGGCGACTACCTGCTTGCACCAGATAGCCTACTCCATCCTCATGGAGCAGCACGAAGAGTATCTGCGTCTGATCAATCCCACCAGATGTGGTAAAGACAAGACCTGCACTTACTATCGGGATAAAAAGCCGGTCCTATTCGCCAAAGGATTCACCAACTTTCAAAAGCGAATGTACCCTCAACAATATAATAAGTTTATGACCACCCTCATCCTCCACTTCGGACGCAACCAATATTTCAAGCGTAGACGTGGCGACATTCTGCTTCCTCCCGAGGAGCAGGAGGTGGTAAGATTGATGCTTGAAAAGGTGGGAGCAGACTCCAAAATGGACTTCGACAAATACGAGGAACTTGTCAACTGGAATGCCTGACCAGTTCAACTTAAGTGTCACCGAAGTTTAAGCATGCTGACACTTCAGTACCACTTAAGTGAAACTCCAGTACCAACCGAACAACACAAAAAGCGGTACTGAAAACAGAGATATCAGAATAGAGAAACCGCGCTGCAGGTAGGCTGCACAAGCCAATCATAACTATGCACTCAAGTTTGTGCTGAACGGTGCATCACAAAAAGAAAACATAAAGGGGAAAGAATATGGGACTACTCGATTTTATATACACGGGCGTGATAGCGCACTTTCTGAAAAAGAGACTGGGCGGATCGGGCCATCATTCCGCACACGACCATCACGACCACGCGCACGAGCATCATGGGGATCATGAGGACTACGACCATGAGGACGGTTGGCGTGAGGACTACAACCATGAGGACAGTTGGCGTAAGGACGAAGCCTTGGACCACGGCGACCACGACCTCGACGATGTCATCTACAACAAATACATCCACGAAGACTACGACCACGACGACTTTGACCAGGAAGACTACGACCACGACGACTACGACCAGGACAGCTACGACCACGACGACTACGGAGAGCACGATCTGGACGGCTGGTATGGCGACGAATACTAAACGCCGAGGCTGAAAAAAAAGAGGCTGGTGGGGGAAAGGCGACCATGACCTTTCCCCCATCAGCCTGATGGGCCGCGGGGTGTGGCGGCGGAAGGAATCCTACTTTACTTCAGCACCTCGACGGAGCGCTTGACGAAGTCGTTGAGCGCGGCGCCCTTGAGCATGCCGTTCTGGAGAAGGGCGAGATCGACCAACTGATGGATCAGGGTGTTGTCCTTGGCATAGTCGGCGACGATCTGGCGCTTCTTGCCGCGCTGGTCCTCCAGGGCCTTCTCCGTCTGGGAGAGGTCGTCCTTGTCGGCCTGGGAGATTTCCTCGGGCTTCTTGTCCTTCTGGGCCTGGCGCAGGGCGGCGAGGCGGGCCTCCTGACCCTTGATCTCGCTGAGGACGGGCTTCATGGTCTCGGCCGTGGCAGCGGTCTCGTCGGCGAGGATCTGCTTGATGAGCGGGTGGTCGGCGTTGAGCACGAGCATGTAGCTGTCCGGCATCTGGCCATAGAAGCCCATGCCCTGCTGGAAGCGGCTCATGTCCTTCATGCGGCGCATCCACTCGTTCTGCGTGATCACGGTCGGCTGGGCCGTCTCGCCAAGGGCCTGGACCTCGACGCCAAACTCGGTCTTGTCGAGACGGGGCATCTGGGAGCGGAAGGCCTCTGACAAATTGTCACGCTCGTCCTGGGAGAGTGTCAGTTCGTGGACCTCGTCCTTGGCGATGAGGCGATCGACGGTGTCGGAATCGACACGCACGAAGTGGCTCTTCTCCAGCTTCTGCTCGAGCAGGGAGACGGTCGGCACGTCGAGTTCGCCGTCGCAGAGCAGGACGCTGTAGCCCTTGGCCTTGGCGGCCTCGATGTAGGTGTATTGCTCCTCCTTGTTGACGGCGTAGAGATAGATGAGGTTGCCGTCCTTGTCGGTCTGGTTGTCCTTGATGAGCGTGCGATACTCGTCGAAGGTGAAGTATTTGCCCTCGGTGTCCTTCATCAGCGCAAAGTCCTTGGCGCGGTCGTAGAAGGCGTCGCGCTCGGAGAGCATGCCGTAGTTGATGAAGAGCTTGAGGTCGTCCCACTTCTCCTCATACTCCTTGCGGTTCTCCTTGAAGATGCTGCTCAGGCGGTCGGCGACCTTCTTGGTGATATAGGTCGAGATCTTCTTGACGTTGGCGTCGCTCTGGAGGTAGCTGCGGCTGACGTTGAGCGGGATGTCGGGAGAGTCGATGACGCCGTGGAGCAGCGTCAGGAACTCGGGGACGATGCCCTCGACGTGGTCGGTGACGAAGACCTGGTTGCAGTAGAGCTGGATCTTGTTGCGCTGGAGCTCGATGTTGGACTTGATGCGCGGGAAGTAGAGGATGCCGGTGAGCGTGAAGGGGTAATCGACGTTGAGGTGGATCCAGAACAGGGGATCGTCGTTCATGGGGAAGAGGGTGTGGTAGAACTTCTTGTAGTCCTCGTCCTTGAGCGACGACGGCGACTTCGGCCAGAGGGGCTCGACGCTGTTGATGACGTTGTCCTCGTCGGTATCGACCTGCTTGCCGTCCTTCCACTCCGTCTTCTTGCCGAAGACCACGGGCACGGCCATAAACTTGCAGTACTTCGTGAGCAGCTGCTCGATGGTCGATTTCTGGAGATAGTCCTTGCTGTCGTCGTCGATGTGGAGGATGATGTCGGAACCGCGGTCGGCCTTCTCCACCTCGTCGATGGTGTATTCGGGGCTGCCGTCGCAGGTCCAGCGCACGGCGTGGCTGCCCTCGCGCCAGCTCTTGGTGACGATCTCGACCTTCTTGCTCACCATGAAGGCGGAGTAGAATCCGAGACCGAAATGGCCGATGATGGCCTCGGCCTTGTCCTTGTACTTGTCGAGGAAGTCGGTGACGCCGGAGAAGGCAATCTGGTTGATGTACTTGTCGATCTCCTCGGCCGTCATGCCGATGCCGCGGTCGGAGATGGTGAGCGTGCCGGCCTGCTCATCGAGGGTGACGCGGACGGAGAGGTCGCCCAGGTCGCCGGAGAAGTCGCCTGCCGAGGCGAGGGTCTTCATCTTCTGCGTGGCGTCCACGGCGTTGCTGACCATCTCGCGAAGGAATATCTCGTGGTCGGAATACAGAAACTGCTTGATGACGGGGAAGATGTTCTCCGTCGTTACTCCAATATTACCTTTCTTTTCCATTATTGTGATATGAGTTTTTAAGATTCGTTTTAACTGTGTTATTGCAAATAGCGTGCCAAAACGAAAAATGGCCTGGAGGGCTCACGAAGCGTGATGGGGCACGCCACGGGGTCCTGCCAGGCCTGGGAAAAGAGACGGAAAAAATAGAGCTGTGCGCGCGGGCGTTACCGGATGAAGAGGAGCTCGCGATACTTCGGCTGCGTCCAGAGCTCGTCGCTGACGCAGAGCTCCAGTTTGTCGATGTGGTAGCGGATGGCCTCCATCTTCGGCACCACCGTGTCGTGGTAGGCGACGGCCTTCTCGCGCTCGTCGGCGATCCGGTTGGCCACCTTGCGGGCGTTGACCAGCTCCTCCACGCCCTGCTCGATGGCCTGGGTGCGCTCGGCGATGTCCTCGATGATCTTCATGTTGCGCGAACTGAGCTTCTCGGCCTTCTCGGCAGGGAAGACGGCGCGCATGCTCTGCACGTTCTTGAGCAGCATGCTCTGGTAGTGGGTGGCCACGGGGATGATGTGGTTCATGGTGAGGTCGCCCATGACGCGGGCCTCGATCTGAATTTTCTTTGTGTAGGTCTCCCACTTCACCTCGTTGCGGGCCTCCAGTTCCTTGCGCGTCATGACGCCGAGGCTGGTGAACATGCGGACGGAGGACTCGCTAAGATAGTTGTCGAAGATGACGGGGCAGCTCGTCTCGCAGTCGAGGCCACGGCGGCGGGCCTCCTCGACCCACTCCTCGCTATAGCCGTTGCCATCGAAGCGGATGGGCTTGCAGGCCGTGATGTCCTCGCGCAGGACGCTGACGATGGCCTTCATGCGGTCCTCGCCCTGGGCGATGAGGGCATCGACGCGGGCCTTGAAGTCGGTCAGGGCCTCGGCCACGGCACTGTTGAGGGCGATCATCGCCGAGGCGCAGTTGGCCTCGGATCCCACGGCGCGAAACTCGAAGCGGTTGCCGGTGAAGGCGAAGGGAGAGGTGCGGTTGCGGTCGGTGTTGTCAATCATCAGTTCGGGAATCTCGGGGATGTCCATCTTCAGGCCCTGCTTGCCGGCCATGATGAAGTCGTCCTCGCTGTCGCTCTGCTCGATGTGGTCGAGGAGCTCGGAGAGCTGCTTGCCGAGGAAGGAGGAGATGATGGCGGGAGGGGCCTCGTTGGCGCCGAGGCGATGGGCGTTGGTGGCGCTCATGATGGAGGCCTTGAGCAGGCCGTTGTGGCGATAGACGCCCATCAGGGTCTCGACGATGAAGGTGACGAAGCGGAGCGTGGACTCGGGAGTCTTGCCGGGGGCGTGGAGCAGCACGCCGGTGTCGGTGGAGAGGCTCCAGTTGCAGTGTTTGCCGCTGCCGTTGATGCCGGCGAAGGGCTTCTCATGGAGCAGGACGATGAAGCCGTGCTTGCGCGCCACCTTCTTCATCAACGACATCAAGAGCATGTTGTGATCGACGGCGAGGTTGCAGTCCTCGAAGATGGGGGCAAACTCAAACTGGTTGGGGGCCACCTCGTTGTGGCGGGTCTTGCAGGGGATGGCGAGTTCGAGGGCCTGCACCTCCAGGTCCTTCATGAAACTCTGCACGCGGTCGGGGATGGTGCCGAAATAGTGGTCGTCCATCTGCTGGTTCTTGGCCGACTCGTGGCCCATGAGGGTGCGGCCCGTCAGCATCAGGTCGGGGCGGGCGCTATAGAGGTCGGCATCGACGAGGAAGTACTCCTGCTCCCAACCGAGATTGGTCTTCACCTTGCTCACCTTCGGGTCGAAATAGTGGCAGACGTCGGTGGCGGCCACGCTGAGGGCGTGGAGCGTGCGGAGCAAGGGAGCCTTGTAGTCGAGGGCCTCGCCCGTATAGGAGATGAAGATGGTGGGGATGCAGAGGGTGTCGTCGATGATGAAGACGGGGGAGGTGGGGTCCCAGGCGGAGTAGCCACGGGCCTCGAAGGTGTTGCGGATGCCGCCGCTGGGGAAAGAACTGGCGTCGGGCTCCTGCTGGACGAGCAACTTGCCCGAGAAGTCTTCGATCATTCCGCCCTTGCCGTCGTGCTCCACAAAGGCGTCGTGCTTCTCGGCGGTGCCGCCGGTCAGGGGCTGGAACCAGTGGGTGTAGTGGGTGACGCCCATCTCCATGGCCCACTGCTTCATGCCGGAGGCCACGGCATTGGCTATGGAGCGGTCGAGGGGCGTGCCGTTGTCGATGACGTCGGTGAGCTGGGTGTAGATGGCGGCGGGCAGGTATTTGTACATCTTAGCGCGGGTGAACACATACTTGCCAAAATACTCGGACGGACGCTCCTTTGGAACTTCCACCTCTAAGGGGCGCTTCTTGAACGCCTCCTCTACGACCTGAAATCTTAAATTCGACATATCCTGAACCTTAAAGTATAATATATAATGTTATCCTAATCTTTATCGGCTACCTCGCGGTAGGAGCCAAAAGCAAAACGCCCGAGCCTCATCCATGTGCCCAGGTGTCTCTCATGTCTGCCATTGCAGTAGTCGATCGTGTGTGGTCTATCCTAAACTGGGGGCAAAAATACAAATAAAATTTGAAAAGGCCCGCAACATACCGTTTTTTTTACGATTTATTCAACCAATCGGCCTTTCTATCGCCAGGAGCGCCCCACGAGAGGAGGGGCGCAGGCGTCAGAACGGCATACCGACGGCGAAATGGAAGGCGAAGTCGCGGCCCCAGCGGGGATGGAAGATGGGGTAATGGTCCTTGTGGTCGTCGTAGGCAGGATTGATCGCCTTCATGGCGCCGTCGAGGCGGAGGATGAAATAGCCGAAGTTGAGGCGCAGGCCGAGGCCGTAGGAGACGGCGATCTGCTTGAAGAAGGTGTCGAGCTGAAACTGGCCGCCGGGCTGCTCGGGATAGGATCGGAGCGTCCAGATGTTGCCCGCATCGACAAAGGCGGCGCCGTCGAACTTCCAGAACAGGTGGGTGCGATACTCGAGGTTGAGGTCGAGGCGCATGTCGCCGGTCTGATTGATGAAGTCGATGCGGCCGTCGCGGCCACGATACTTGCCGGGACCGAGCTCGCGGACGCTCCAGCCGCGCACGGAGTTGGCACCACCGGAGAAGTAGCGCTTCTCGAAGGGCAGCACGGTGCTGTTGCCATAGGGCCACGCCACACCCAGGAAGCCGTGGAGGGCCAGCGTGTTGTGGGCGCTGAAACGCAGCAGGCGCGTGTATTCGAAGTCGAACTTGGCATACTGGGCGTAGGCGATATTGAAGAGCTGGCGCTGGCCGTGGCTGTTCTGCTTGAAGCGGAAGATCTGGGAGAAGCCGCTCAGCAGGTTGCCCGCCGTCTCGACGCTCGCACGGATGACGCGGTCGCCGGCGTTGTAGGTGAGGCCGAAGCCCGCCTTCATGATGAAGAGGTCCTCGTAGTTGTAGCGCAGGATGGCGTTGCGGTTGGAGACGCTGTCGAGGTAGTCGTGCTTGAAGGTGGCGCTGATCCAGGGCATATAGACGTAGCTGAGGTCGAGGACGTCGAGCTTGTACTGCACCCTGCCGTCGCGCGTCGGCCACCGATACTTGAGGCCGGCGGAGAAGACACGGCGATGGAACTCGGGGCGGTTCTGGAGATTCCAGGCCACGGAGAGCTCGGTCGAGGCCGTGCTGCCGCGACGGCCCTTACGCGAGAGGAAGGGAGTCATCAGGCGGGGCATCTGGAAACGGGCCTCGACGCCATACTCCTCGTAGTCGCCACGCTCGTAGCCCTCCAGTCCCTTGATGGCCTCGAAGGCGCCACGGAGCTCGATGCTGAGGAGTTCGCTGCCGCGGAAGAGGTTGCGGTTCTGATAAGTCAGCGTGGCGGCTGCTCCGAAGTCGCCAGCCGTATTGGTGCCCTCGGGCTGGAAGGCGATGGTGTTGGGCTTGCGCATGGAGAGGCGGATGTCGGTGTCGAGGTTGTGGAGGGTGTCCTCGCGAAAGGTGATGTTGGTGTAGCGGACGGCGCCGAGCCGCGCGAAGTTGTTGTAGGTGCGCTGCAGGTCAGAGGCGCTAAACCACTCGCCGGCCTTGACCACCGTGTTTTCGGCCAGCACGCTGCGGCGCAGGGGCAGATCGTAGCCGTCGCCGGATCGGTAGTGGATGGAACGCACGCGATAGCGGGGATGGGGCATGGGGGGCGCGCTGCTGTTCTCACGGTAGGGCAGGATGCGGCAGACGAGGTTGACGCCCTGCGTGCCCTGGAGGGAGTCGGCGGTATAGGTGACGAAGTCTTTGTGGAAACGGTAGAAGCCGGAGTCGTTGAGGACGGTGGCGATGCGCTTGCGGAGGTTGTCGAGGGAGGAGACGGTGAAGACCTCGCCCACCTGCTGATCGCCCGTGCCAAAGACGGGGGCAAGGACCTGGGCCACGGCGGAGTCGGGGATGTCGTAGCGGAAGGAACTGATGCGGTAGGGATCGCCGGGATGGAGGGTGTAGATGGCCTTGAGCTTGCGGCCACGGACCTGCGTCTCGAAATCGACGTAACTGTTCATATAGCCCATGTTCTGCATGGCCAGACGCAGGTCGGCGCAGGACCGGGCGGCCTCGAGGGAGTCATAGACGACGGGCTCCTCGCCGATATGGCGCAGCGTGCGGTTGAGCCACTTCGTGGAGTCGCGGCCCGCCAGGGAGTAGGTGCCCAGGGGAATCTTGAAGAGGGAGAACCAATGGGAGTTGCCCTTTTGGCGGACGTACTGGCCAAACTGGGCAGCGTCGAGCTCCTTGCTGTCGGTGCGCACCTGGACGGCGTCGAGGAGGTAGCGGTCTTCGGGCACGAACTTGGACGTGGAGCAACCCGTCAGGGCCATGGCTACCAGCGTGATCAGCAACAATAACAGGGGCGTATGTCGGTTCTTCCAATTCATAAAATTCATTATTTTGCGCAAAGTTAGCAAAAAAAACAGAGCCGTCGGGAATCATTGGCGCATTTTTTACTATATTTGCACTGTGATAACCAATAACCAAGTAAAAATCATCCGATCGCTATCGACGCGCAAGGGGCGCAAGACGACGGGCTGGTTCATGGCCGAAGGGCCGAAAGTGGTGGGCGACCTCCAGGCTGCTGGCTTCCGGCCGGTGGCCATCTACGACGAGATGGAGGACGTCAGGCGCATCTCGCAACTGCAGCATCCGCAGGGGGTAGTGGGCGTCTTCGAGATACCCGCAGGACCTCGGGATGGGGCCGGGATCGACCCCAGCGAACTGACCCTCGTGCTCGACGGCGTGCAGGACCCGGGCAACCTGGGCACCATTATCCGCGTGGCCGACTGGTTTGGCGTGGGCGCCATTTGGTGCTCGCCCGACACGGCCGACTGCTGGAATCCGAAGGTCGTCCAGGCTACGATGGGAAGCATCGCGCGCGTGGCCATCCACTATGCGCCGCTCGTGCCGCTGATCGATGCGCTCGACAAGGACTGCCCCGTCTATACGACGCAGCTCGACGGCGAGAACATCTACGAGACGACGCTCAAGCCCCACGGCGTGATCGTGATGGGCAACGAGGGCAACGGGGTGACGGAGGAAGTGAGGCAACGGGCCACACGACCGCTGCTCATCCCCAATTTCCCCCAAGGCAGGACGACGGCCGAGTCGCTCAATGTGGCGATCGCCACGGCCCTGGTCTTAGGAGAGTTTCGGCGCAGGATGTTCTAAGACAGGAATGTTTTAGGACGGAATGTTCCAAGACAAGAATGTCCCAGGGAAAAAGTTTTAAGGCAGGATGATTTTCTAAGAAAAGCAATGGATAGAGAAGCACTGACAAGAGATCGCAGCGTGGCTCGCTGCATCGCCGAGGGCTACCGGCTCTTCACCGGCCAACAGCTGACGACGCTCCGCCGGACATGGAAACCGCTGGTAGCCTCATCGCTGGGATGGGCGCTGAGCATCACGACGGCGCTCTGCGGACAATGGATCGGGACGGCGCTGGCCCTGCTGCTGGCGCTGGCCGCACTGGTTGTTTTCAAGCGGACCATCCTGCAGTTGGTCGCGCCCATGCCGAAGTGTGGCAGGGCGGTCAAGCGCGTGCTTCGCCATCTGGGAAGCTACCTCACCTACGCCCTCCTATCGGGCATCATCAGCCTGGTGGTCTTCACGCTGCTGATGATCCCGGCCATCATCCTGCTCATAGAAGGCTACTTCGACTATACGCTGGCAGCGGAGGGCGACCCCAGGGTGCTGGGCATGGGCTACTGGGTGCTGACTACGGCAACGCTGACCTTCTGTCTCGCGCTGGTCTTCTACGCAATGATATGGAAGACGTTTGGCGAGGCCTATCTCTACGGGGCGATGGTGGCGCAGGACGAGGTAAGGAAAAGGCAGCAGGCGCGGACCACGACTTGGACGACGGCAGCAGACTGACGGACGCCTATCCCCCACCCCTCCTCATATCATAACATCAACTCAAAAGAATGAAGAAACTATTTTTGTCACTTCTTGCAGCACTTTCACTCCACGCCTACGGAGACAATGTTTACGGAATGGAAAACAACGACACGACGACCATACAGATTATAGAGACTTCCGACGTGCACGGTTGTTTCTTTCCCTACGACTTTATCAACCGCCGCGACCTGCCGGGTTCGCTGGCCCGCGTAAAAACCTACGTTGACCGGATGAGGGCGCAGTATGGGGCGGAGAACGTCTTTCTGCTCGACAATGGCGACATCCTGCAGGGCCAGCCCATCTGCTACTATTACAACTATGTGGCGACGGGACAGACCAACATCGCGGCACAATGTACGAACTACCTACAGTATGACGCCCAGACGCTGGGCAACCACGACGTGGAGACGGGCCACGGGGTCTATGACAAATGGATCAGGGAGAGCCACGCGCCGGTCCTGGGAGCCAACGTCATCGACACGCGGACGGGAAAACCCTACACCCTGCCCTATCGCGTACTGTGCAAGGACGGCAAGGTGAAGGTGGCAATCATCGGCATGATCACGCCAGCCATCCCCAGTTGGCTGAAGGAGAATCTGTGGAGCGGACTGCGCTTCGACGACATGGTGGCCACGGCACGGAGAACCATCCAGGAGGTGAAGGATCGGGAGCATCCGGACGTGATCGTCGGCCTCTTCCACTCGGGATGGGACGGCGGCATCGTGACGGAGGACTATACGGAGGACGCCTCGCGGAGGGTCGCCGAGGAGGTGGCGGGATTTGACGTCGTGCTCTTCGGACACGACCACAGGCCGCACCAGTCGGTGGTGGAGAACGGCGAGGGCCAGGAGGTGGTCTGCCTGGACCCGGCCAACAACGCGCGTAAGGTGGCCTTGGCCACAATACAACTCGTGGAGAGGGACGGACAATGGCGCGTGGCCAAGAAGGAGGGAAGCATCGTGGATGTGGCCGACCTGGAGCCCGACGCGGGATATATGGACCATTTCGCAGCGGCCATCGACAGCGTGAAGGCCTGGGCGGAGCAGCCGCTGGGCACGTTCAAGCACGAGATCTCCACGCGCGACAGCTATTTTGGGTCATCGGCCTTCAACGACCTCATTCTCAACCTCGAACTGCAGATCACAAAGGCGGACATCGCCTTCAACGCGCCCCTGTCGCTCAGCGCCTCGATCAAGGCGGGAGAGGTGACGGTGGCGGATATGTTCAACCTCTATAAGTATGAGAACCAGCTCTACGTGATGCGGATGACGGGCGACGAGATACGCCGCCATCTGGAGATGAGCTACGACCAATGGGTAAACACGATGGAGAAGCCCGAGGACCATCTGCTGCTCTTCGACGACACGAGCGACGACGCGCAGCGACTGGGATTCAAAAACTTCCTCTTCAACTTCGACTCGGCGGCTGGCATCGACTACGAGGTGGACGTGACGAAGCCCAACGGACAAAAGGTGCGCATCCTCCAGATGAGCGACGGAAGACCGTTTGACCCGAACGCCTGGTATCGCGTGGCAATCAACAGCTACCGAGGCAACGGAGGCGGAGAACTGCTCACGAAGGGGGCGGGCATTCCACACGACTCGCTGCAGAGCCGCATCCTCTGGGAGAGCGAACGCGACCAGCGCCACTACCTCATGGAGGAAATCAAGCGGATGGGGACACTCGACCCGCAACCGAACAACAACTGGCGCTTCGTGCCGGAGGAATGGGTGAAGCCGGCGGCAGCAAGGGACTACGAGCTGCTCTTCGGAAAGAAGGAATAAGAGAAGTATTCGGAAAGAAGTTATAAAGAGAAGTCTTCGGAAAGAACAACGAGATCACGCACATCATGAAATATTGGTTCATATTCGTCAAGGATGCCGTCATGCTGGAGAAGAACGCGGACGGCAGTCGTACCATCCCCATGGCTGAGAATCCTCCCATCGAACTGAAGCCCTGGACGCACGTGATGGAGATAGCACCGATGGAGGACGGGACGGAGGTGAGGGCGGCCAGTATCGACTATCCCATCGCCGAGGACAATCGCTATGAGACGTGCCCACTGCGCAAGTCGTTCTATCATCTGCCGACGGAACTCTATCTGAAGGCGGGGAAATGTCGCGAGCTGCTCTACTGGGACCAAAACACGCAATACTGCGGGGTGTGTGGTGCGCCCACAAGGATGGACACCATCATTTCGAAGAAGTGTACGCATTGTGGCAAGGAGTTCTGGCCGCAACTGGCCACGGCCGTCATCGTGCTCGTACACCGGGGCGAGGAGGTGCTGCTCGTCCATGCGAAAAACTTCGTCAACAACCGCATCTATGGACTGGTGGCGGGATTTGTCGAGACGGGAGAGACGCTCGAAGAGGCCGTGAGGCGCGAGGTGATGGAGGAGACGCAACTCGAGATCACCAACCTCCGCTATTTCGGGTCGCAACCCTGGCCTTTCCCCTGCGGGCTGATGGTGGGATTCCACGCCGACTATGCGGGAGGCGAGATCCATCTGCAACGGTCCGAACTGGAGCGCGGAAGCTGGTTTGGCAGAGACAACCTGCCGCCGCTGCCCGAGAAGCTGAGCATCGCGCGAAAGCTCGTCGATGACTGGCTGGGGGAGGAATAGGCACGGGAGACGCCACATGGGTAAAGCACAACACACATGGATGGAAGGCGGAACCCACACATGGAAGGAACACAACTATTATATTGACCTACAATAAAAGATCGAAAAAATGAAGAAACAAGTTTTGGTGACAGGTGCCAACAAGGGCATCGGATATGAGATAGCACGCCATCTGGGAAAATCGGGATGGCAGGTAGTGGTCGGCGCACGCTGTGAAGACCGAGCACTGAAGGCTATGGAGACCCTCCGCGCCGAGGGTGCCGACGTGGCGGGATGGCAGTATGTGAACCTTGCGGACAACGGCGAGATCGAGGTCTCGGCCCGCGAGATAGCGGAGAAGTATCCGGAGCTCTCGCTGCTGGTCAACAACGCGGGCATTCCGGGCGACATGTCGGTCAGGAGCTACGAGCAGTCGCTGCAGGACGTGATCGACACGGTGCAGGTCAACTATATCGGCACATTTTATCTGACGAAGTTGCTGCTGCCGCTGCTGGAGAAAAACCAGGGCAGAATCTGCAACATCACCGTGCCAAGCACGTTTAGCCCCTACTGGCACCCGATGGCCTACGTGGCCAGCAAGGCGGGACAGAACACGATGATCGCCACGATGGGATGGGAATTTGACCACTTCCACGTGCCCGTGGAGGCATTTACCATCCACCCGGGAGCCACCTCCACCGACCTCAACGGCCACTACGACGGACCGGGATCGCACCAGCCCGACGTGATCGGCCAAAAGGTGGCGGAGATCATCAACGATGGAAAGCGACACAACGGGGAGTTTATCGAGCTCTACCCGATTGTGGATGAGGGCAACTACTAACCAAGTCCAAAATAACATAAAAAAACGAAGCCTATGAACTTCAAAGAATTGGCAACCGCGCGCTTCTCTGTGCGCAAATTCACCGACGAGGCGGTCTCGCAGGCTGACCTCGACGCGATTATGACGTGTGTGCAACTGGCTCCGTCGGCCTGCAACCGACAGCCTTGGAAGTTTCTCCTTCTCGCCTCTGACGAGGCCAAGGAGAAGATACGCCAGTGCTACGACCGTCCTTGGTTTGCCTCCGCGCCGATCTATGTGCTCTGCATGAAGGACACGGCCAACGCATGGGTGCGTCCCGACGACGGCAAGTCGCATGGCGACATCGACCTCGGAATAGCCGTGGAGCATCTGGCCTTGGCTGCCGCCGACCGTGGACTGGGCACCTGCTGGGTGTGCAACTACGATGTGGAGGCCGTGAAGCGCCTGTTTCCCGTAGAGGGATTCGAGGCCGTGGCGATCATTCCGCTGGGACACATCGCCGAGGACTGTCCGAACCCGGGAAAGAAAAGGAAGGGTCTCGACGAAATTTGGCAAAAACTGTAAATATTGAAGCCCTATGGAGTATAAGAAACGACTCACAAGATCGACGACCGACAAATGGCTGGCGGGCGTCTGTGGCGGTATAGCCGAGTATTTCGGATGGGACGTGGCGATCCTACGCATCGTCTATGTCGTCCTGACGACCTGCACGGCCTTCTGTGGCGTACTGGTGTATATCCTCCTTTGGATCTGCATGCCGAAGGAGACGAAGTATATAGAGTAAGGAGACAAAGCAAGAAGACTGCGGAAGATAGTCTGAAAGTAATTCTCCTGGTCCAAAGGTAGGGATGGTTTTCCTATCCCTACCTTTTTCTTTTTATCTGCGTTTCTTTTTATCTGCCTTGGCGTCGAATCTATACGTGAAGGTAAGATTGGCATAGTGGTGGATATAGTTTTCGGCTGATTCGAAGCGCTGGAATGCCGTATATTTGCTATGATAATAGATGACTTTGTTGAAGATATCATCAATATATAGCGACAGGCGGCATTTGTTCTTGCAGAAACTGTAATCAACACTCAACGATGAAATGATCTTGTGGCCGTTCATTTCCGACGTGGCATAATCGGAACGGAAATGATCGGCTACCTCCGCTACCACTTGGAAAGGTTCGAGTTTCAGCATAGCTGTCACACCTAATCTATTATATAATTCAAGTTTCGCAAGTTAATAAAATATAACGTAACTACCTAAAACAAA
>OFMV01000743.1_pt1 | contig 28613 bp, 22 predicted proteins | sample 1541881 | NCBI WGS metagenome assembly OFMV01 (sample SAMN04209220, study PRJEB22552) | human gut metagenome | biome: gut; material: feces | host: Homo sapiens | place: USA: Oklahoma
CGGATAAATGGAAACAAAAAAATATCGCTCAAGAATAAAAGCTTGAGCGATATTTCTTTGATAGTGTATCTACTAGCATCGCGGATACGCTTACTATTTCTGTTATCTAATTAATATTTCTGAAATCAAAAAAAAACAAATACAAAAACCGTAATGTACTGTTTTATAGGATGTTATGTATCTTGTTGCATGAGTTTGTTTTTTCGTTGTTTTTTTTATTGCCACTATATTAAAGAATATCTACGGCTGTTTTTGACTCCTTCTGCCTTTATTTTTTTTTCAACGAGATTGTATACTATTTTTCGAACCTCTTTCAAATCTACATCTGGCAATCTTGCTGCGATTTCAGAAATCTTGCTTTCTGGATGTTTCTTGAGATCCTGCAAAATCAGCGTTTCTAAGACGTTTGGCTCTACAGTTTTCAAGGTTGTTGGAATCTTATCTGCCTTAGCATTCTTAATAAGCATAGGATTAATCATATAGTATGAACCCTTATTTGCGCCTTTTTGAAGAACAAGTCCCTTCTTCACCATTTGCTGTGTATAACTTCTCAAACGCTCATCATCGGCCAACTGCAATTCTTTGCTGAGATCAACTGCATAGATTTTCTGCTCTCTAGCAATTATTCCAAAAGCAATAAAGTCCTTCTGTCTTAGGTCATAATTCTTCAAAACATAGTCAAGTAAAGGGAGTATCTCCGGTTTCATGATTCTTGCATATTGAGTAACAGTACACTCGCTATACGATGACTCTACAATAGGCTTCTCTTTTACCTCCATAGAGTTGAGCTCGTATATTAAGTCATAACCAGATCCTTCGCCTTCCATCAAGCCTAACGCGAACATTAACTCAATGAAATGCGGATTACGTCTATGTTTTGCATGAAGGATATTATCCTTGGTGACACCTAGTGGAAGTCCTCCAGGATTTGATATTTCCAGTCTGTCAGGAAAGACCTTAATCATTATATCGCTAGATATAGTCATAGATTGGTGTACTATGGCGTTAACTAGGAGTTCTCTGAGAACCTTAGAGTTATAGTGTCGAATTTGCTTTCTAAATAATCCATTAGGGAACTCATAATAATACGTCAACTCTATGGCCTCCTTTTCTATGGCCTCAAGTAGTTCCTTCGGATTCTTACCATCGTTACGCCACTCTACTTTTCGGATTTTGCGCTCTTCTGCGTCATACACGATATACTGAACGGTTATTGGATAACTAATCCAGTTTTTCTGCTTACTCGTTCCTAACCACAGAACTCCAAGATTAGTCAAGAAACCTTCATCTATAAGACAATAGTAATCTGCTATCTCGTCATTATCCATCTGTCTTATATGGTCACTAATGCGATTTGATCTTCTTACTTCATCTGCCAGAAGAGCAAGTTTGTCTAAGGTGTCTTGATCCACTTTAAAACGGCTACGTGTTATTTCCCATTGGAAGCAGCCTTTAATTTCACTCAAGCGTAGCATATCCTCACTTCTTACAGGCTCACATTTATCCGCAAAACGCATATAGAACTTGCCGTCAGAAGTAGAGGCTATAGATTTCATTGATGGTGCAATTGTAACTGTGAAATATTGACTTCCAGTTTCGTCTGTCAGTACTTCTGATGCATAAAGAGCAACATTAAAGCACAAACTTCTCAATCTTGTTACAGTATTATTTACCTCTTCAGGATCAACCGTTTGATTAGGAAGTGTATGTTTCTTCTTATCATCATAGCCTACATAGATCACTCCCCCTTGTGCATTTGCTAATGCCACACAAGTGGTTGAAAGTTCTTTAAATCCCTTATCTCCGGTTCTGATTTTTTGGAGGGATTTGTATTCTATTGTTTGAGTTTCAGAGTTCATTTATTTAGTTTTTTACAGTGAATACTTACTATATTTTATTGACGTCCGATGCAATAATTTTGATTTATCGGCCTGACGCGCTATGGAGACAAACTTCATTTGTTCAGACATTGGAGGAACAATGACCTTAATGCTTTGGATGTGTTTCAGGTTTAATCCACCTCTTCCGTCAACATCCCCAGACATTGAGCGCAATTCTTTATATCTGCCCCTCAGATTATGAAATAGATATTCATAATTAACTTCCTCATTTGGTACGATAGCACATAAAGATTGGTTCGTGCAAAGCTCTATATCATTGATGGCGACCGTTCCTCGCGTTTTCCCTTGTCCTGCAAGAGCTATAACGATGGAATGAATTGGAACCATCTTGGTACTACAGCCATCATAACCTTGTTGTGTAATCTTTGCATCGGTATCTTGTACTCTCGCTTTATGTACTTCACCAGAACTCATCCAGGGAATATTACCATTATCCCAATAAGATGAGATCTTTGTACTGGGGGTTGCGCCAGCAAAACATTCAGCGAAGTCGCCAACCTTTTTTATATCGTAGGATTTTGGATTCTCATCCACACTCCCAAACATCTCGATAAATTGCGATTTGAAACCCACAAATTTTGATTTATCGGCCTGCCTAGCAATCACAGAAAATTGCTTTTGCAAGCTCATAGGAGGGCACGGAACTAATATTTTTGCTATGTCATCTGGTTTTACTTCAAAGACCTTAGTACCATGTATATATTCCATTTTTGCGTAATTAAATAATGTCGACTTAAAAAAGAACGACATATATAAGGGATTCATGCAATGATGAAATATGGCAGCGTGACCTCCTACTGCAACTGGATAGTCACCTAACCAAGCTGTACTCTTACATGACCCTTCAGTATCTTCACTCGTAATTGCTATTATTAAATCTCCCTTAGACGCAAATTTTGTTTTTGGTTCTAAATCTGTAGAGATTTCGGTGATGTGAGAGTATATGAAGGGACCGAATTTTGTATGAATTTGCCCATAGTGAATACAAGGGATGCCATGTTCAACATAATCTGACTTTTGAAATCCTCCTCCACGTTTGAAAGTGCCTATTTCGCCTAAACACTTTTGTTCCCAATTACCTTTACCGAACATCTCGATAAATTGCGACTGTACTTCCATAGCTATCCAAGGTATTTGCGGTGAGACAATTTGACATTATTTTGGTTCACCATGGCGTACTGCAAGGTGGTATCGAGGCTTTGATGCCCGAGAAGGTGCTGTACCTGTTCTATAGGCATACCTTTGTCAATGGCCATTGTGGCCAATGTACGGCGGAATTTATGAGGGTGTACCTTAGGGATGTTGAGTTGACGGCCGAGATTGCATAAACGAATCTCGACACCGCTAATTTGCAGACGTTCACTTGGGGCAAGGAGGGACACGAAGAGGGCCTCGTTGTTGTCAGTGCGCTCAGAAAGATAGCGGGAAAGGTGAATCTTGGTGCGAGCATCAAAATACACCTTTCTCTGCTTATCTCCCTTACCGGTTACTATGCACTCTCTGTTTTGGAAGTCTATATCCTTTTTGTTGAGCTTGACAAGCTCTCCTACGCGCATACCTGTAGAGGCGAGCAAGTCTATCATGGCCAGGTCACGACTATTACCAGCGTGGTCTCGCATTTCTTCAAGAGCCTCGTCAGAATATGTTTCCTTAACCGTTTTGCCCGTCTTTACCTTATGAATGCGTCTCACCGGGCTCTTTACGATGTAGTTCTCATCTTCGAGCCAAGCGAAGAAACTGGATAAGATGCGACGGATATTGTCAACTGTCACCTTGCTGGCACCGCTCTCCTTCTGATAGTTGTTCAGGTAGTTACGCAAGTCATCGGTAGTGACATGCGAAATCTTCTTGTCTATCTTCGTGAGCGCATTGTTGATGGTGCTACGATAGTAGGCAATCGTATTTTCCGAACAGCCCTCAACACTCTTGGATGAGATGAAGGAAGTTACCAACTCAGAGTTGGACTCTTTTGCGTTTGACTGCTCGTTTTCGGTCACGCGGACATTGCGGAAGGTGTATTCCAGCACCTTTCGCAGTTGGCTGAGCTGCTCGTTATTCAATGTGTTGAGCATCGCCTGTTCTATGTCGTTAATTAAAATCTCAATCATATCTATGTATGTTGTTGGTATAATTATCGCGCGACCTAATCCCTTTATATCAAATATTGTATTGTTTTAAGATAGGTGAAGTACATGCTCCGATGCATTCACATAGACCTTTATGATATTCAATCAAAGTGGATATCAATTCACTTACATCATAAATATCAAATGCCTTATGCGAATCGTATTTGTCCTCAGACAAGTTAATCTTAATTATTTTTTTACCTTCGTCATTTTTCGTTTCTACCAAATTATCAAAATGTACAATACGTATTGGAGTTTCTGATTCAACTCCTTTTACATGCAATGGGGAACGATGTTTTATCTCATTCGCCCAGTATCTAACTCTTTTAGATTCCTCTAAATGATGAAAGCTAACAATTGAATTCATCTTATTATTGGTGCCATTCAAATTTTCAATTTTGTCATATTTGCATTCTTTCATCATCAGCTCTATTTGGGCAAGAGTCCAATTTGAAGGAATGGTACTTACTTTACTCTTTGTGTTATCTTCCCAAATTCTATAAAACACCCAAACAACTTGAAGTAGAAGATCAAAACAGTTGTTGTACCATATTATTGAAGAGTTGATATAAGCATATTGCATCATCTTATCTCCTTTCCCATCTGTATCTCTTTCTAATAACTCTGGATATTGCTCTTTTGCAGCCATCAACAAGTTCAATCGGGCAATGCACAACTCTTTATAGAGGCCATCCATTCTTCTGAAAGTCTCTATCCATATTGGTTCTATTGGATTATGAAGAATTTCCAATCCTCCAATATGATCCATACGTTCCAATTCTGTTTCAAGTTGTTGTATATTGTATTTCATATCAAACATTATTTATAAGTGATTTTATCACTCTATCTATTGCCTCTGTCGATTTGCGGAGTTCAAATTTTGATTTATCTGCCTGTTCGGCAATGGAGACAAACTGCTTTTGCTCATCCTCGTCTGCATTTGGAATACCAATTTCAAGATACTTACTCATATTGAGATTTTGAATACCAGTAGTCTTACTGCCCATGCTTCTAATCGATGTTTTATTCATTTGGTAGAAATAGAACAACGCATAGAACGCAAAGCGAGGATCAATATCTTTGAAACGTAGAACTTGAGTAAAGTTGTTACAGAGATATTGCTCATCTTCCTCAAAAAGAACCACTCTGCCCACAGGATTGTCTGCGGTGCCGCCAGATCTTTCGAGTATAGTATCATACTTCAGAATTTGCTTCTTCTGTATTTTGCGTTCCTCGATTGAGCGCGTTACAACTTCAGAGAGGTTGAGTTTGCCGAAGTTTGTAAAGTTCGTAGTCCTGATGACTTTTACGCCAGTACCATCGAGGTCTTCCTTTCCCCAATCTCCAGGAAAACTATCCTTGATATAGTAGCCAACTGGTGTGGTTGTCCGTTCTCCAAACATCTCGATAAATTGCGATTTCACCATTTCGTCAGTAGCCGCAAGTAGTTTCTTGTAGCTTTCTTTAAGACGATAGGCTGTCCACAACTTATCTGCAAGAACACGCTGTTTCTCCATTGTAGGCAACTCTATTTCATACGAAGCAAGATGCTCCCACTTAACACGAGGAGACAAAGAACCTGCAGAACCTTGAACAGCGTGTTCGAAGAACTGCTCATTCTGTACAATAAATGGGAGAAGGTTAGGTTCTATTTTCCCAGGAATAGCCTCTATGACAGTAATGTCGCCAGAACAAATACCATCAAATTGTGCTACACCAGCTTTTTGTTGGTATGCACGTCTTCTACCAAAAAGAATCTGCCCTTGCTTGAAAGACTTTGTGAAGGTGTTCTCTGTATCCACCTCAAAATCTCTCACAAGCATTTCGTTAGGCACAAGATGCTCTAAGCCCACTATTGGCATTCCATTCTTATCTCCCTTGAATGTAGTTCTACATTCACGAGCAACTTGGTCAAATCTATATTTAGCCATTGATTAATTCAAGTAAAGAGGTGTAACATTCATGGACACTACGAGCGGCATCATTCCACTTTTCTATGGCATCATCTATTGTCAATGAATCGGATGATGCAAATGACTTGGGTGCGACATAAAGTGATATATTCAAATCACCATCTTTTCCCAATACATCATTTTTGGCTACAACCTTACAGAAATCTTCTATATCTTGATGCCCAAAGTATGCATTGCTTATCTTTGAAATGTGCTCATCTGTGAGATAGCTCTCTGCATTCTTGCGGACTACCTCGTTGACAGCATTGATAAACACAATCCTATTCTTGTACTCTTCTGTCTTATTTGACTTACAGATGATAATACATGCCTCCATCGGAGAATTATAGAATAGGTTAGGTGCCAAGCCTATCACACATTCTACAAGGTCATTTTTTATTAGTTCTTTTCTAATTTCTTGTTCCTCTTTGCGGAATAACACACCATGCGGAAACAAGATAGCACATCTGCCAGTCTTCTCATCCATACTGGCAAGTATATGCTGAAAAAACGCATAGTCAGCTCTTCCCTGAGGCGGGGTTCCCAAGAAGTTACGCCCCCATTTGTCGTTCATGAACTTTTCGCGGTTCCACTGTTTAATGGAGTACGGCGGATTAGCCAGCACAATATCAAACTTCCTCAATCGACTGCCATCCACGAAGCCTGGTTTCTCAAGCGTGTCAGCATTAACGATGGAGAAATCCTCCACACCATTGAGGTACAGATTCATGCGAGCAATAGAGCTGGTGAGGGCATTGATTTCCTGACCAAACACCTTCACGCCCTGCCAAGGCTGGCCCTTCTGACGCAAGAAGTCAAGACACTTCACGAGCATTCCACCAGAACCACATGTAGGGTCGTAGATACTCTCATCCGGCTTTGGTTGCAAAATCTCAGCCATCAGAGTAACAACAGTGCGGTTGGTGTAGAACTCCTGGGCCGTATTACCAGCATCATCGGCAAACTTACCTACCAGGTACTCGTATGCCTGTCCCATCTCGTCGGCAGGACATGAGGTGAGTGAGAGGTCGTAGCGGGAGAAGTCTTCTATCAATGAGGTGATGATATGGTCTGGCATCTTAGCCTTGTTGGTCCAACCATCCTTAGGGCCGAAGATACCCTCCAGTCCACCGATGATACGACCATCCATCTCCTTTCCGGGATTGGCCTGTTCAATAGCAATGAAGGCCTCTACCAGTCGCTGACCGACATTCTCTGTCACCTCACGCACGTCACACCAATGAACACCATCAGGGATTCGGATGACAAAATCCTCACTCTGCGCTCGAGCAAAATCTTCACCTCCCTCGCATGCAAACTCGCCATACTGCTCGTCATACACATCCGAGATGCGCTTGAAGAACAGCAAAGGGAAGATATATTCCTTGTAGCCTGCAGCATCAATCTGGCCACGTAGACGGGTAGCTGCTCCCCACAGGAACTGCTTCATTTCGTCGAGTGAGATAGGTTCACCCTTTATTCTGTATTTCTTCTGTTCTGCCATGATTTATGCGCTGATTATTTTCTTAAATTCCTCTTCTGCCAGACGAACGGCTTCGAGGGCTTCCATGAATTCTTTCTTTACCTCCTCGTATGGGCGGATAGCCTCTTTGTGATACTCTACATATCGGTTTGGTGAGAGATTGAACTCCTTCTCTTCAATCTCCTTAAGGGTAACAACCTTCGAGAAGTCCTCAATATCCTTGTAGTCGGCATAAAGCTGATACAGGCGGTCCACATCTGCAGGGGAGAGGATATTTTGGGCACGCTTGGCTGTGAGTATCTTGGTGCCGTCGATCATCAAAATGCGACCAGAGTGCTCTGCTGGCTTCATCTTACGGAGAATGAGGAAACAAGGAGATAATCCTGTGCCATAGAAGAGTTTATCACCAAGTGTTACCACAGCCTCAATGAGATCACTCTTGACCAGTTTCTCACGGATGCGCCCTTCTTCATTGCCACGGAATAGAATGCCCTGTGGCATTACCACTGCCATGCGGCTATTGCCTGGTGCCATACTCTTCACCATGTGCTGAATCCACGCATAGTCACCGCAAGAGTCTGACGGCGTACCCCAAACGTTACGGCCAAACTTGTCTGACGACCATTCAGTAGATCCCCACTTATCAAGGGAGAACGGAGGATTGGCTATCACGCAGTCGAACTTGGCGATGCCGCTACCCTGCAGAATCTTTGGTGAGCGAAGTGTGTCGCCCTGCATGATATTGAAGTCGGATGCACCATGCAGGAAAAGATTCATCTTGGCAATGGCAGCATTGACAACATTCTTTTCCTGGCCGAAGATGCTACCACAACAGAGATTGTCGTGGTGCATGTGATGTACAGCCTCGATGAGCATACTACCACTACCGCAGGCAGGGTCATAGACCGTCTCGCCTGGCTTGGGATCGAGAATACGAACAAGCAGACTTACCACCGAACGTGGTGTATAGAACTCACCAGCTTGGGCCTTCGAGTCATCGGCAAACTTCTTCAGCAACACTTCGTAGGCATCGCCCATCAGGTCGGCAGGATAGGCATTGTTGCCAAGATTGCGAGTGGAAAGGTGCTCGATGAGGTCGCGAATCTTGCCGTCAGTAAGGATATTCTTGTTGGTCCATTTCTGGCTCGAGAACATACTCAACACTCCATAGAGGGTATCAGGGTTGGCCAGTTCTATCTTGCGCATGGCACCGACTATGGCTGCGCCAAGGTTTTCCGAGCGCTCGCGTACATCCTGCCAGTGACAGCCGTCAGGTATGTCGAAACGATGCTGCTCAGGCAACATCGCATAATCCATATCGCCACCGCTCTCCTCCAATGCAGCCTGCATCTCTTCGTCATATACATCCGAGATGCGCTTGTAGTAGAGAATTGGCGTGATATAATCCTTGAAATTATCTTGGCTCACAGGACCACGGAGTATGTTGCAGGCCTCGAACAGGAAGTTGTACAAGTCTTGCGCATTCTCCATCTTTATCTGCTCCTCTGTCTTGGGAGTGTCAAAGAGACCTGGAGTATTATTCTTTTTCTTCTTAGCCATACTAAAATAGTTAAGTGTTTCGAACTAGTTCACTCATTTTTACCTGCAGAATATTCGCTATCTTGCCAAGTGTTTCAAGCGAGGGTTGAGAGGTGTTCGTGCACCATTTGCTAACAGTGGCAGGATCTTTTCCAACCTGTTCTGCCAACCATTTTGCCGTTTTCTTTTGTTCTACAAGAACTACCTTTATGCGATTAAGATCCTTACTATTCATTGACTTTCAATTTGTATTTGATTCCAAAGTTACATTGTTTATCCGAAAATCCATCATAAATTCATAAAAAACTGAAGAAAAACCATCATTTTCTTTGCGTTTAACTTCAATCTTGAATAATTCGGGGGTCGCATCAACAATTATTTGGTCTATATGCAACAAGGCCACCGAAGCAAAATGCGACGATGGCCTTCTCCTAAATATACGTCCCGATATCCTAATGCGTTGACTACGGAATACTATAAAACTTGTCTGAAAGGTACAAGATAATCCTACGCCCTCTCTGGTATTTTGAAGTCTTGGACATCTCAAACTTCTCTCGGAAGTCGTAAACAATCTCAGCGTTTATTCTTTGGGCAGGATCCTTCTTATACTCTTTACCGGAAAAGCTATTTACTGCGCGAAGGAATGGCTCGAAGCCCATGTCCTTGTCCATATGTCCAGAACGAATAAGGGCTGCCTTGATATATGCCGTTTCGTACTCGTGTTCCATGTCATTGAGGGCAGCCATGATGGCCTCTTTGAGGGCAGGTTTATCCTTAGCAATAAGAATATCGTCAAGAGATTGAGTCTCTTGCTGAATACGATGACGCCCGTGTCTTCCCTGTGTTGCAGCTAATTCTGCAGTCACTTCACGTTGGATGTCTGTATTATTGTATTCTTTTGCATCTTTCTTCCAGTCCGCCTTTTTATCATATCCCTTAGATACGCTTGTTGACACCAATTTCCCAACCACATTGGTTACAAGGGTTGGAATAAGCATGCTTTGAGCGCCCATGGAACTCATAGCGTTGCTCATCAGTTTTGACGTGCTCCTGAGTCCATGGTCAAGTACTATGTAGTACAGACCACTTAGTAAGATGGGATTCTGTTTTTCAAGGGCTAAATCACAGAGGTTGCAAATAATCTCATTCATACAGAAAAGTCCTGCAAGAATAAGTCGACGTCCCTGTATCTTGAGTTCCTCCTCGCGAGATCCCAGAAACATCAGTGCAAGCATACGATAATTGGCAGGAATGCCGTTCCACCACTCATCAATCCCGGGTATTCTAAAATAGAAGACCTTTGGGGTGTCCGGTTCATCCTTCTCTGTTACATATTCCTCTGTCCATTCTTCCTGCGAGGTGTCGAAACGAGCGTACCCATCGAAATAAAGAAACTTTTCAACAAGCTCGTCTATTTCCCTTTTCTTGTCATCTATTTCAAAGGGAAAAACCTCTGCCCCAAATAGTTCCTTGCACATAACCAGAATGTTTGCAGGGATACACTCCACTGCCATCTCGAACAATTTAGCATAGACGGAGAAATCACCACTAGTGTTGGATTCTAAATCATCTCGAAAAGACAGATACTCTTCTTCGTGCTCCTTCTTCCATTCTGTCAGGAATTCCACAAAGCATCTTTGCTGATAATTGCTCAGCAGCTGTATAGTGAATTTCTTATCATTCATAAGTTCTACCCATTTTTTATTTGAGGTGTACAATGTTACTTCAAAAGGGGCACAAATCCGCACGTTTTCCTGTCAATTACATTTTTCACATGCGTTTATCCTTAATTGCATGCAAACTAATGATACAACTTTGCAGAAAAGCAGGGCTATCTCTTTGCCAAGAGCTTTAGGAGCATAGCAGTCTTCTCTTCCTCCGTCATGTTTTTGATGTCCTCCTCTGTTACCTTTGGCTCCAAATCCAGCAACTTACTATTATACTCAAATTGGGTCTCCAGAGGGTATTGGGCGATATATCTGTCGGTGATGGACTTGCTTGTGGAGTGTCCCATACTCTCAGAGATGTATTTCTCTTCAACGCGGGCGTGAGCTAGGTTTGTACCATAGGAATGCCTGCACCACGTTCCTGATGGGCGCACCTCCCAATGCAACACATCCTGGCAGATCTTGATAACACGATCCTGCACGTTGGAATTTTCTTGAGAGATGCGCTTACGCTTGTCTACTTTGAGTTCTGCTCCTTGTAGGATATCAGGGAAGACGAAGCCATTGAGCACAGGCTCTGCTGCAATCTCATCAAGGATTCGCTGAAGGGGTTCTATGATGGGGATGATAACCTCAGAACCGCCCTCGGTGCGATTGGTTGTCTTCACACGCTTGAATTTGAAAGCCTTTCTGCCGGTATCAAAGTAATATTGAGAGTACGTCAACTCTCCTGCATCGGCAAGATTGAAGCCATTACACAGATATTGGGCAAGGAACAATCCCAACGAATAGTGTGCTCTCTCAGCATATCCAATCTTCCAAGTGTCGGGATAACGTTTTTCAACAAACACCCTATATAATTCTGTCATTTGCTCCACTGTAAGATAACAATGCTTCCTAGACTCCCCAACAGGAATAGACACCAATTTCTTCTTTTGGATATTGGAGAAGGGGTATTCTTGATTGGTGAGGTAGCCCAAGGATACGCACTCGTTCCATACTGCCCGACAAGAACGGAGGTATATTCCGCGAGTTGTATTGCTAATCTTACCAATAAGATTTCCTGCTTCGTCTTTTACGCCATGCATCATGCCGTTGTTCCAATACTCTATGTCTTCTTTGTCAACCTTAAAGCCTACAATAGGCCTGTTCCACATTATTTTCTGAAAAGACTTCAAGGCATACTCGTATGATTCTGCGGTGGTACAACGCTCACCATTATTGTCCGTAAGATAGAAATTAATCTTCTTCTCCCACACGCCAATGAAAGACGTTTCTTTCGTGGTATCTACCCCAGTAACAACAGCCTTGATTCGTTCGAGCGACAGACTATTACCCAAACGCTCAATCATTTTGATTTGGGCATTAAAGATAGCATCAAACTCCATCTTCTTTTCATAGAGTTCTGAGCGCACTGCCTTTGCACTCAACGTGCATACTTTCGCAAAATCTTCTTCCGTAAATTCGCCAGCAACAAAACTATACCATGATTTTCGGTCTATAGTATAGCGCATTGCGACAGGAAACGTCTCCCGGTCTTTCTTGGGGTGACGCTTGTCAAGGATAAGGGCATAAGTACAACTTCCGTACCTTGCGCTCTTGTAAGTAGTGTCCAGTTTCTTTGCCATTTTGCCAATAGTCTGTAGGTCTCAACTTGCCAATTATCTCAAATCTCGGAAAACAATGGGAAAACAAACCCCACCATTTCTCTTATGAACGCCCTATCTTCCTATGCTTTTCGGGAAAACAATGGGAAAACACAGACGTTTTGATATAGGATTTCTTGGCATATCATAAACTGCCACAAAATTAGCAAAACGTTGTGTATCAACGAAATTTATCAATATAAAAAATTATAAAATATCATTCTCTCAGACTCATAATCTGGAGGTCCCTGGTTCAAGCCCAGGCTGGTCCACGCTTCTATTACAGCGACTTACGCTTCGGCGTAGGCCGCTGTTTTTTTGCTTCTGCGTAAACAATGCGTAAACAAACTGTTTGAGTTGGAGATGTTTATGCTGTGATAATCTATGAAACTTAACAATTATACTTTGGCTCTTGCTGTATGTGCAACATGAGGTCTTTTTGCATCTTTCCAGAATTCATCACAGAAACATACATATTGTCACATAAAAGCCTTACCTTTGCATTAGTTTATGTTAATCTAAAGGTTTTATCAAGTTCGTAAATAATGATAGTATTAAATGCTTTTTTAAAAGGATTGGCTGGAGCTCTTGGAGCGGTACTGTGTTATGCCCTATTTGTCGTATATAAATACAATGTATCACTTTGGAAAAGATTTTGGTCTTTTGTGAAAAAGAATGGTCAAACGCCTTTTAGCCTAATAGATTTGTTTCTCTTTTGTGCTATCAATTCGTTGATTATATGGTTTGTGTGTTTTGGTATTATGGCAAATACAATCAATTGGCGGGTTTTGTCTGCTGAAGGTTGTGCAGTAATGGCATTGTTATTTTCAATTGTGTTTTGTGTAGTCATCATCACATTATTTAAACGTTATTCTTCAAAAAGTGGGATAAATCGGAAACTTTGGTTGAACCAATTGCATTCATTTCTTTCGATAAAGGTAGCACCTTTCATAAAAAAAGTACAATCTAATATATTTCAAAAGAGCAATACGAAACATCCCAATCCAAACAACCCTATTACAAAGTTCAACTATTTATTTTCATTTCAATATGTTCCTAAGATAATAGAGGATTACAACAACAGACTATGTTCTTTTGAAGTAATATTTGATAAAAGTAAATATCCAAGCACGATAAAGAATATCTCGAATAAAGTAGAAATAACATGTAACTCTTCAAAAAAGTTTAGAATAGACACACTATTAATATCATTACCTTCCACAAAGGCATTTACCGAAGTAGCTGCAATACTGATATACCATTCAGTTTCATTGCATCATGCCCTTATGTATACTTTGGAATATTCTGTTGATGAGAAAAACGCAGAGTGTTTTGTTATTTGCCAAATGAAAGGAAATAGGCATTTTAACACAGGGATAAACACGAAAGATGGGAAAAACTTTCTTACACAAACATCAACTCATGCTTTCTTGTATTTTGCAGAATTGGAGAAAAAACTATCAGAAAAGACTTTGCCAGAGTATGATAACTTCATGGCAAAAGTTAAAGAAATATTTGGGGATGATGTTCCTCATGATACATATGGTACTTCATTTATAGAAGAATCTATTTTAAAGAGCATTAGTTGTTCATTAGACACAGGAATAGAGAATATGTTGAAAAATATAGATTTGTCTCTTCGACTAATTATTCAGAACAAAAACGAGTCTATTTTCTGTTTAGCAGGAGCTGCAAATCTATTTATAGATCCCATTTTCACGGCCTATGCACTCTATTTATATCACTTTAATAGAAGCATTTCTTTTGATATGATATTGATAAGGGTAAAGTATTACGCAAAATTGTTCTCTTCTTTTTATTTTAAAAGAACGGAATTACTTGTTGATTTTGCGAAAAAACATGGTAGAATGAAGATTGCTCCATTTGTAAATAAACAAACAGGAGAAGCATTCAAATCATGCGCTTTTGTTGACTCAAATGATAATGTAACATTATGTGCATTTGGTTCTGTTGATTTTAGTAATGATGATTGTCAAACACCGATATATATTGCAAAAAACAAGGATCATCTTGTTGTGGCTCAAACCAAATATGGAACATATAAACTCTTAGATAATAATCGTCTTAAAGAAGAACGCATTTGTTGTTTTTCAGTTATGATACAAAACATATTTTCAGGTGATGATGGTTTCCATTATAAAATAGAAGAGCCAATTGCACCTTTATATGATGTAAAGGAATTAAATTCTGATGGCACAATGAAAAAGACAAACAATGAAAACACTTTTGCACATGTGGTATCAGAGTCGGTAAACGACATTGAAAATATGCTTTGTATTCGTAGAGTATTGGGATTGCCTTGATACTCGAAAGAACAAATAAGAATCTATATTATAGCTTTGACTGCATAAAAACACCTAAAACTAATGTACATAAAATGAAGGATGAGGTGACATAAAATCACCCCATCATCCACTTACTTGTTTATGTATGATCCAACAAAACAAACAATCGAAATAACCGTATAAAGGAAACACGGCAAGAATATCGAAAGCAAAGTCTTAACCCAACCATTCGACAACCACACACCTTCATTCCTTGACATCATATTAGACATGTCATAGAAATGGCTGTTAGGACTTTATCAGAAAAAATATTTGTAATAAGATGGAGATTATGAATGCATTACAAGGTGGATTTATTACCTTTGTGAAAGTTTAGTCATAAAATAACAATATTGGACAACATAATGAGTAAAACGTTTAATATATATTGCGATGAAAGCACCCATCTGATGCATGACGGTCATCCGTATATGTTGTTGGGATATACAAGTATTGCCTATCCTCAAATTAAAATTGCGAAAGAGGAGATAAAAGCTATAAAAGCAAAATATAATTATAAAGATGAATTAAAATGGACTAATGTTCATGATGCCACATATAAGGTGTATGCGGAGCTAATAGACTGGTTCTTTATGAATGATTTGGAATTTAGGGCTGTTGTTGTGGATAAATCACAAATAGATGAATCCAGAGCAGACTACACCTTCAACGATTTTTATTTTCGAATGTATTTCCAACTATTACATACTAAAGTAGATTTTGAGAATACTTACAATGTATATTTGGATATCAAAGATACTTGTAGTTCAGAAAAACTCGAAACTCTAAATAGAATCATGAGCTATAACTCTTCTATAGGCAGACTTCAGTTCATACGTTCACATGAAAGTGTTTTTATACAGCTTTCAGATGTATTAATGGGAGCTATCAACTATAATTTGCGTATAGAAAAAGGTGATGTGCTTGGAAAAGTTATTGCTAAACGTAAATTGATAGAAAAGATAAAAAGACATAGCAATATTTCCTTGAATACGACAACACCATTGTCAAGAAAAAAGTTTAATTTGTTTTTTATCTCATTAAAATAGCGCATGAGCGGATTCAACATATTAAAAGTATACCCGGAGTTACTGGATATAGTAGGTCTTAGTGAAAGAGACCGACAGCATGATTTACTAGCAATCTTTAAAAGAGACATTGAAGACAACTTCGATTTTACGTTCCGCTCTTGGCGTATTTATCCGATAAAAGCACAAGGAGAAGCTGATATGGGAAGACTATTTAAGCATTTGACTTGTGAAGAAATTATGGTGGAGTGCGAAGATGGTACGAAATATCCCAAACGTGTATTTGAGTTTGCACGATCTCAGAGATTGCATTGGATAAACCATCATATTAAGGAAAAAACGCCTTCAAACATAGATGTGTTTACGGTAGAAGAGAGAGATACAAAAAAACGTAAAGTCAAAAAGACGTACATTTACGATAAAGTTGAAAAATATATCATAGTTTTGGAGCAACAAAGAACGAATGCGTTCTACCTTCTTACCGCATATCATCTTAATAAAGATTATGGGGAAAAGGCTCTTTTAAAGAAGATGAAAAAGAGAATTTCTACACCCATATAAAAACGCAAGACCCGAGATGCATCAAAGGCAATCGGGTCTCGAAACTCTTTCTAATTATAGATGAGCGATGCAAAGTTACGATGTTTTGTTTGTTTTACCAAAGAAACAAAGAAGTAATTTCAGAATTTAACTTTTCACATGACTATTGTAGTCCTTTGCCATAGCCCCCAATAATCGATTTTAATATTCATCATTTTCGTTCCACATATAAACTGTTAGATTTTTGCTATCCCAAAACACTTTATCAAATCGTTTCAAAAATTTAGAACCTAAAAGTCTCTTTTTTTGTTGAAGTACTTGTATGTTTTTATATAGTCTTTCATTAATATATAATTCTGAAAATGTTATATTCTTTACTGTTTGAGTATCAAATAGCGTAAGAAATGTGCTAATCATTGAATCGCAAGAATGATTAGATTTTAGCTTCTCTATGTAATGTTCATCTATCGCCAAATCACCATCAAATCCTGTGTCAATAAGAATATCATCAATAACTTCGTTGTCTAATCTTAAGGTTACCTTTGGAGATATTCTATCTTTATATTGAAGAATAGTGGCGGATGAAGGAATCTGTGGTTTAAAATCAAAAGACTTTATGTCTAATGTATTTTGAGTCGAAAGAAAAAGCATGTTTAGCTTTGATAGTACATTCATTCCAATGATTGCTTTGATTCGATTGCTTTTGAAACCTGAAAAGTATGCGAAATTTTTTATTTTTACTTTATCATTAACTTCAAAATACTGTGTGAAATACATTGGTAAAATTTTATTATTACCTTCTCCATCGTTAACCAAGACTGGAGATAAAAAAGGGAATCCAATTTTATTAGAAGATATATATGAAAAATCTGCACCAGTATCAAATACTACACCATCTTGTGTAGTAAAATAAGGACGATCATCTAATTGAATCTGACCGACCTCGATATTAGTAAAATACCCTTTATAACAAAAAAAGACTACAACAATCCATACTGTAATCAAAGATAAAATAAAAATCATGACATTCTTAAAATTCATGTATTTCATATTCTTTTTAAGTTTTACGGATTCAGTTTTTTTTAGGAAATAGGTTTCGATTAGCTAATCATGGTTCAAAAATACACAAAATCCTCAAAATAACAAACAAAATAAGAAATGTATTGAATATCCGTGATGTTTTTAAAGGTAAGAAAACGTTGCAGAATAGGCTTTGGAGTCACACTCCGAAGCCTATTCTGTTTTTTCTGCGTGGCATCTCTATGGGCACAATGTCCTCCGGCGTAATCAGAAGGAGGTCGTTGTGATTCTTCGGCGGCTGCTTCACGCATCGTGTGGCGTGCTGAATGTAGATGCGCTCCAGCTGGTTGGCTATGAAGCGTGCGTTGCCCCACGTCTCGGTGTCGCGGGCGCTGAAGGCGAGAGCTATCATATCGGTGTATTTCTGCCATGCCTTTACGGTGAAGCGGTAGCTGTATTCCTCAATGCGGCGGCTGGTTATCTCGAGCAGTTCGTCGACGCTGAAGTCGGCAAACTCGAAGCGGTTGGGGAAGCGCGACAGCAGTCCGGGGTTAGTCTCGAGCAGTTCGTTCATCGGCTCCTTGTATCCGCAGAGCACCACGGCGATGTCGCGCCGACTCTCGTCGGCGAGCAGATTCATGAGCAATTGTACGATAATCTTTCCGGGGTCGTTCTCGTTCTTTCCGTTCAGAAGGTATGCCTCGTCAATCATCAGGACGCCGCCCTGCGCCATCTCCACCACTTGCTTCATCGCCCTTTCCTCGTCGCCCCAAAGCGTGCCGATGAATGTGCCGCGGTCGCATATCACGACGTGTCCCTTCGAGAGCGCTCCCGCCTCGTGCAGCAGCGCCCCGAATATCTTGCAGACCGTGGTCTTGCCCGTGCCGGGGTTGCCGAGGAATACGCTGTGCAGCGAAACCCGGTGCTGCTTCAGTTCTGGAAACTGTTCGTGCAGCATGCGGTTGTAGGCGGTCAGCGCCACAAGTTCGTCCATGCGCTTCTTGATGTTGCCGCAGCCCACTAGCCTCTGCAGCTCTTCCTGCGGATTGTCTATGGGGCGCAGTATCTCCACCTTTACTCTTACGTTCTGGTTCTGCTCTATGACGTCGCCAGGTAGCGGATTGTCGGTGCAGATGTCGTCAGCCTTCTCTGTCGGAGTGTTGTCCTCGGCTTGGTATTCATCTACATCTTCATCTTCCAGAAAAGAATCCTCTTCGTCCTCAGTCTGCATGTCGTCGAGTTTGACATCCTTGTATTTTTCGCTCAAGAACTGCTTCATGAGTCGTTCGAAGTCCTCGTTAAAATTCTCGTCAGTGTTGTTCTGCATATTAGTCATAATTCTATCACGTTAAAAAAGCAACTAAATTCTTTGTCATTTCGTTCATTTTTTTGCTACAATAATTTTTGTTTTGTGATAGAATTATGATTATCTGCTGCAAATGTAGTGCAAATATAGATAACTACCAAATGTTTTTGCGTAACTTTTTATAACTTTGTACGTACACTACTTTAAAACCAATTTATTACAACATTCATCAATATGATTAGGTCATTAAGAAAGATTCTTCTCGTGACGTGCCTTGCGGCTCCGTGTGTGCTGCCGGCGCAGGTGTGCCTTGTGAGCAAGGGCAAACCGCATGCACGCATCGTGCTTGCCGAGGACAACGACGTGAACCGTAAGGCGGCGCAACTGCTGCAGCGCTTCGTGCGCGAAACATCGGGTGGCGAACTGCCTATCGTTGCCAATGGTCGCCGCTCTAAGAACTGCGTTGTGATTGGAGAGTCGACCGACGAAGCCACCGACGACGGATACGTAATCGACTGCTCGCGCGGCACACTCGCCATAAAGACGGCAGGCGGCAAGGGTGCTATATACGGCGTTGCGGCACTACTCGAGAAGCAGCTCGGTGTCGACTATCTCGCTAAGGACTTCTACACGCTCACGCCCTCTGCCGACGTGCGCATTCCGCAGATGCACGTGGCGGAGAGTCCGGCGTTCCGTTTCCGCCAGACGTTCAGCTACTCTAACAACGACAGCACCTACCGCGACTGGATGCGCCTGCAGGAGCACCGCGAGATGTTCGCCGCCGACATGTGGGTGCATACGTTCGACCGCCTTCTACCGTCGTCGGTCTATGGAAAGTCGCACCCCGAATACTATTCGTTCATCAACGGCGAACGACGTCCCGGCAACCACAGCCAGTGGTGCCTCACCAATCCCGACATCTTCGAGATCGTAGCCCACCGCATCGACTCTATATTCAAGGCTAACCCCAATCAGAACATGATTTCGGTAAGTCAGAACGACGGCAACGACACCTACTGCCAGTGCCCAGAGTGCCGCAAGGTGAACGAGTACGAGGGTTCGCCTGCCGGCTGCTACGTACGCTTCCTCAACCGCCTGGCTGAACGCTTCCCCGACAAGCAGTTCTCTACGCTTGCCTACCTCTTCACGATGCACCCGCCGAAGCATGTGAAGCCGCTGCCCAACGTGAACATAATGCTCTGCGACATCGACACCAAGCGCGAGGTGCCGCTCACCGACAACGAGTCGGGACGCGACTTCGTGCGAGCGCTCGAAGGCTGGGCGAAGATTTCGAACAATATCTTCGTCTGGGACTACGGCATCAACTTCGATAATGTAGTGGCACCGTTCCCCAACTTCCACATTCTTAAGAAGAACATACAGCTCTTCAAGCGCAACCACGCTACGATGCTCTTCGAGCAGGTGAACGGAACGCTCGGCACCGACTTCGCCGAACTTCGAGCCTACATGCTCGGCAAGCTGATGTGGAACCCGGAGCTCGACGCCGACTCGCTCATGCAGCGTTTCATGCGCGGCTACTACGGCGCTGCCGCTCCCTATCTCTACCGCTACCAGCAGATGCTTACCGGCGCGCTGCTCGCATTAGGCACACCGCTGTGGATATACGACTCGCCCATTACGCACAAGAACGGAATGCTCAACGCCAACCTTCGCAAGGCTTACAACGAACTCTTTGATGAGGCTGAAAAGGCGGTGGCTGCCGACTCGGCGATGCTGGCACATGTGCGCATTGCCCGATTGCCGCTGCGCTATAGCGAACTGGAGATTGCGCGCACCGAGAGCGGCGGCGACAAGGCTGCGGTGGAGAAATCGCTCGACACGTTCGGCACAATCTGCGCCCAGTACGGCGTGCCTACGCTCAACGAGCGCAACAACAAGGTGGAGGACTACTGCCGTCTATACCGTCAGCGCTTCCTGCCTAACGGCACGAAGAACAAGGCAGCCGGAGCGAAGGTAATATGGAACATACCGCCGCAAGAACGCTACCAGCCTATAGCCGACAAGGCACTCACCGACGGACTCTACGGTGGCACCACGTTCGTAGAAAGTTGGGTAGGCTGGCAGGGTGAGGATGCCGACTTCGTGCTCGACATGGGCGAGCAGAAGCAGGTGAACAAGATAACCACCGATTTCCTCCACCAACTCGGACAGTGGATTCTGCAACCGAAGAGCGTAGCTTACTACGCCAGCGACGATGCCAAGAACTTCCGTCTTCTCGGCACACACGAGTTCCCCGAAGACCGCGACATAAGCGTTAAGTTCGTTCCCGCAACCGTCACTCTCTCCGCTCCCGTCCAGGCCCGCTACATCCGCGTCGTCGTCAAGACACTCGGTCTCTGTCCCTCATGGCATTACGGCGTAGGCTATCCTGCCTGGTTCTTCCTCGATGAGGTAGTAGTGGAGTAGATAAAAATCTACCATATCTTCCAGCATCGCCGTAACGCTCACACTATTAACAATATAAAGGCTGGGAGATACCATTCCGTAAGGGCGTATCTTCCAGCCATCTACCAGCACTCAGCAATTTTGTTATATTAGCTTTATGCATATATAAAGCATAATTGCAATGACATTTTTTAGACTTGTCGACAATAAAAAAAAGGTTAAACTCGTGAAGCGTAGCTTGCGATGTTCTCATTTTTGTTTAACTTTGAGACTAATAACATAACGATGGAGCAGCATGAAGAAACTGATTACTTTTTTATTGTTCCTATTGGCAGTAGGGCAGGTGGCAACGGCGCAGGAAGTGTCGGGGCTGCAGATGCCGTTGCCGAATGAGGAGCTTCATCAGCTTGCTCCGAATGTGGAACTTAGGCCGATAATGCCTACTTATTCTGACATTCTGATGATGAAAGCACTGTCGTCCTCCGATTTTCTTGCTGCGCCGAGTATGGCGATAGTGCCGATGTCGTTTTCTGCAGCGCAGCCGCTTGTTTATGGCTACGATGCGAACCGTTCTGAGACGATGTCGATGGAGGCGTTGAAGAACTTGAGGCTGACTGCCACGGGCGCATACCGCAGCTACATCGGACTGATGGATGTGCAGTCGGTGAGCGGCGGCGTGCAGTATAGTCTGGGTGGTATGACTGTGCAAGGTGCTCTGGCTGCCAATCGTTACCTCTACTACGGGCGTGTATTCACGCAGTACGGCGTGTCGGGGCAACTATCCTACAGCTTCAACCCTAACCTTGCGCTCACCGTCTTCGGAACCTATTACAACACGAATCCGTTCTTCAGCATGGCGGCATTCCCGTTCGTGCCGACCACAAGTTACGGCGGATATATGACCGTCGGCAATCGTAGCTTCTACGTGAACCTCGGTGTTGAGCGCCGCTTCAATGCTTTCGAGCACAAGATGGAGACGGTGCCTATCATCACTCCTGCGTTCAAAATCTCGAACAAGGTGACTATCGAACTGCCGTTGGGCGACCTTACGAAACATCTTATTGAGGAAATCTTGATAAAGAGCGGACCGCACAGACGCTGATGCCGTTATAAAAAATAAACCACTTAAGCACGAATTTCAACCGCTTGTGCCGTCGCCTAATCCGTTTGAGCACAATCGTCCAAAAGTTGTGTTGTGAGGATGAGAATTTAATCATACCTTTGCATCAGTAATATTTAAATTCTTAACTTAAAACAACAAAAACGATGAAACAAATTAAGTATCTTTTGATGGCTTTTATAGCCCTGTTTACATGCGTTTCTTTCTCAGCATGTAGCGACGACGATGATGATGACCATTTAACGGGGAACTATGTCCCTGTCGCTTTTATTGAAGAGGGGCTGATAGAATGGGGAAATGACGAACCCAGTATGTGGAATGACAAGGATTTTCAAGGAGGTGCAGTTTCGTTCAACTTCATGAAAGGCAATACTGTTGAAAAATATTCTGCATTGGCATATACTTATTCACGAAGCGATGCTTTTTATAAAGGTAATGTTCAAGGCCACACATACTCGTTGGTGAAAGTTAACCCAGTAAGATATACATTCGCAGTAAAGGGAAACAAGGTTTATATAACTGATGGAACCATCGGTACTATATATAAGGGATACATTATCTTTGATGGTCTGAACTATTCCCACCAGAAAATGAAAAAATAATAACTTAAAACAACAAGAACTATGAAACAGATTAAGTATCTTTTGATGGCTTTTATAGCCTTGCTTACATGCGTCTCTTTCTCTGCATGTAGTAGCGACGACGATGGTGAAGGTGGCGGCGGCAACAGTAAGAATGGCAGCGCTTTCTCAACGGTGGATGGACGTACCGTTAAGTACAAGTATCTTTATGTAGTATCATTAGTAGACGAGGGCGACACTTTTTATGAGCTGTTTGCTTCTACGGAAGAACTGCTCTATTACCGCAAGAATCCTGACAAGGTAAAGGAAAACATGTTGTACTCTTATATGTCATTGGATGTGTATGCCGACAAGCTTAACAAGCCACAGCACAAGTTTGACATTGAAGTTAATTATGACTGCAATTTGAAGCGAGATATTTCAGACGAGGAAGACTATAAAAAGTATCCCGTAGCATCAACTCACATTTGGTACACCACACCTTGGGATGAGGACGAGTCGCCTACAGAGACTTTGACTGTAAAGAAGTCGGGCAACACTTTCAAGATTGAGACTACAGAGCTTACCTTCCTGGCTTCGGAGAAGGGCGTTGAAGACGATGGCATCGACAGTAGCTCAAGAAAAACAAAGGGTAAGATTGCTTTCGAGAGCAGCAATCTTATCAGCGGCGTTCTGGATAGCCCGGAGGTCGTATTTGTAAAGAGCGCAAAAGACCGCAAGTTCTTGAAGTCGCTCAGAGCTCGTCGCAAATAACAGATAACATATAGCGAATCCCCTCGTTCGGCAATGCTGAACGAGGGGATTGTCATTTATATACCAACTCAATGCTCTTCCTCCAACTGTTTCAGCAAAAACTCCTCCAATGTCTTCTTGTCGGGCAGCTGAAGCATATAGGTCGAAACGAAGAGGTTGTTATCCATGCCGGCGAGCGCGTACTCCACCATCTTTTTGCCCTTGCGCGTGCAGAGCAGGATGCCGATTGGAGGGTTGTCGCCAGGTTGCATCTCGTTCTCGCGATAATGCGATACGTATGCGTTGAGCTGTCCGAAGTTCTCGTAGGAGAACTCCTCGTTCTTCAGTTCTATGATTACGCCGCAATGCAGTATGCGGTTGTAGAACACAAGGTCGGGATAGTAATACTCGTCGTCGATGATGATACGTTTTTGGCGAGCCTCGAAGCAGAAGCCCTTGCCGAGTTCGAGGATGAACTCTTGCAAGTGGCTGATAAGCGCATCCTCCAAGTCATGCTCGTCAACAACTTCCTGCGCCTTCAGTCCAAGAAACTCGAACGTGAACGGCTGGCGTATCTGCAACTCTGCAGAATCGTGGCCTTGAACAGAAGGGAGCGAAAGCAACTTCTCGGGATTAGCACTGATGCCAGTCCTGACATATAGATTTGTGCTTATCTGACGGCGAAGCTCACGAACCGACCAGGTACACTTGATGCACTCCTGCTCGTAGAAGTAGCGGGCGAGAGGGTCGTCAAGAGCCATAATCTCACGTAAATGCGTAAATGACAAGTGTGAGATTATTGTTTTGCCAGGTGTTACAAATTGGTGCGTCATTGATGCACCAATTGTATCTTCTTTATTTTCAATTGGTTGCAATTGGTGCATCACTGTCGCACAAATTGGGATGGGTAAATTTTCCATCATTTGAGGATATAATCTATAGAACTTTCTTGCCCATTTGAACAAAGTTGTAGTCAGTCCCTTCCTATCCACTCTTTCCTCCAACTTCTTTAGCAGTTGCGTTCCATACTCAGCCCTATCCTTGCCGTGCTGTTCAAACTCAACGATGTAATAACCAATGAGCCAGTTGCGCATTGTCTGCATACGATTGATTGCTTTTACTGCGGACGATTGTGCTGCATCATGAGTAGTCTGAACGATTGAAGCCAAGTCGTTGAAAGAGTGAAGTGTCTTGCTCCAATCCTCAAACGGCAGTTCCAATCCGTCGTGCAGGTATCTTTTCACTTCGTTTGCCATAATGTTGTGTTTATGTCTTGTATCTTATCCTTTCTGCATAATAGCTGCCTATCCCACCGCCAGCGAGTAGAGGGCGAACATCCAGTGGGCGGTGATGGCAGCCACGAGTCCGCCGCAGAAGTGGGCGAGGATAGCCTTCGGGGTGAGGTCGCGATAGCCGAGCGAGTCGAGCATGGCGGTGTGAGTGCTGAGGAAGCCGCTCCAGCACATGCCGATGGCGGTGAACACGGCGATAGCGTTGCCGTCAATCCAGCCGTGCGCTATGAAGTTGGGTATCAGGCTGAGGGCAGCGCCCACCGCGCCGAGTGCCGTGATGGGGAACGCCACGAGGTGCGGGTCGTGGAAACCGAAGAGCCACTCGAACACGAAGTCGATCTTGTTAGCCAGCCACGGCAGCAGCTCCACACCCTGGTAGGCAGCACCCGTGTATGAGCCGTCGGCAGCTGCGCCGAACGTGAATATCATCACGAACGTAGAGATGATGAGCACGCCCGGAATGATGGCTATGCCCACCTCCACACCGCTGCGTCCGCCGTCGAGCATGGCGTTGAGCAGACGTATGAACACGGTCTTCTCCTCGCTCTCGATTTCCTCCTTATCTTCCTCTTCGATGTCCTCCTTCGACACCGCGTCCTCCGTAGCATACTGCGGATAGGCTTTCAGCACGAAGCGCTGCATCAGTCGCGTGGAGCAGACGCAGCCGAAGCACGCACCGAGCAGACCGATGAACGGTGCGGCATAGTAGCCCTGACTCGCCATGAACACGATGACGAGCAGACCCATACCGAACGCCGTACCGAAGTTGGTGAGCGAGATGAACTGATATTTCTTGAAGTAGCTTGCGAAGCGCTTGTCGTGCGCAAGCGAGATGATTGCCGGGTTGTCCGAAAGGAAAGTCATAACCGCACCTAACGATGTCACGCCCGGCAGGTTGAATATCGGGCGCATCAGCGGTCGCAGCGTGCGTTCGAGCAGCGTTACCACGCCGAACTCCACGAACACCTTGCCTATGGCACCGGTTATCACGCAGATACTCATCAGATAGAATACCGTATTGAGCAGCAGGTCGTGCGCCGTGCGCATAATAGTGTTGAGCATGTTCGGCACACCCATCACCATGCCGAGATAGCCGAAGAGCACTACTACTGTGGTTATGCACCATACACCGCTCGGGATGAGTGTTTTGCGTTTAGAGTTGTTCTGTTTCATAAGGTGTTCGTTTAATAGTTTGTAGATAAACGGTTGGTGGCTTTTGCAACCGTCATAACCAGTCGCAAAGATATGAATAATTATTGAACGGCGTACGCCAACAGCCGATATTTTTTTCGATTAGAAAACTCTAATGCCGTATTAATGCCTTCTACAATAGCCTCTTTAGGGGTGTGTTCCGTCCGCTGCCCGGTCGGGTGGCGGACGCAATCTGATCGGACGGTGGACGCAATCTGATTGGGCGGCGAACGCAATCCGGTCGGGTGGCGTACGGAATACGATGATGGTGCGCGTGATGTTCGACAACCCAACTGCCGACTCAACCGCCCGTGTCTTGCCATTGAAGAGTGCGGCATTGGCATTTCGCCTGCCGACCTCAAGCATATATTCTGTTAGTCTCCGCAACGGATGGATACAAAAAAAAGTGACGAGAGAATATGATTTTCTCTCGTCACTTTTTGGTATATCGCTTAGAAGTGGAACTTCGTTCCGATGCTGAACTTAAGCTCGCCGTGAGCAGGACTATTCGAGTCTTCGATGCCCTTTCCATGCACAACGGCAGACGGCTCAGCGTATATCTCGAAGTGGCGGCTTAAACGCCAACCTGCCTGTAGAGCAACGTTCACACCAGGCACCACCTTCGTTTTCCTACCCTCGCCCGAGCTGATGCCCATCTGGACACCAGCCAAACCGGTAAGTTGGAAGAGACGGTCGTCGTTCTGTTCGCCGGTGATAGCGTTGCGTATGTTCATCATGTAGTCGGCGGCGACGGTGGTGATGTGGTCAGTGTGCTCCGTATCGCGCTTCAGGAACGTCTCGCTCACGCTGCCATACACACCATGCACACCGTTTAACCAGCGACCATATCCGGCACGCACGTTGTAAGTCAGCTTCTTCGTTCCGCTCACCTTGCCGAAGTTGCCCGAGTAGAAGCCCATTCCGCCACTCACGTCCACAACGTTCTTCTGCTCCGGAGCCTCGTTCAGTTCGCTTGTGTGCTTCTCGCGGTTCAGCACATAGTCGATACCAACGAGCACACGCGGCGTAACGCGTCCCCAGTTCTTGCCCTTGAAACGGTCGGACAGCTCATAAGCCATGGTAGGTTCTACGAACAAGCCCGTGGTAGAAGAGAGGCGGATGCGAGCCTGACCACCTGCGTGTACGTCAGGAGCGAAGTACGCCTTATGTGCTCCGTAGTCGGCGCCGATAGCAAAGCCCACCACTGAGCGCAGCGATAACCACGCGCGGTTTTCTGTGCCATAGTTCATAGCGGTGAGGTCGGCAAGCCAGTCGAAGTCAGCCACCGCCTTAGCGTAGCGACCCTCAGCAGTATAACGGCGCATTGTGCCATCAAGACTGAAGCGCAGACCATTTGCCGAGCGCAACCACTGCGTATAGCTCAGACGCGCTGTCGGCATCCAGTAGTCGCTCTGCTTCATCTTCGTAGACGTAGATGCCAAACCGCCTGCGATACTGATAGACACCTTCTTTGTGCCGCGGTCGCCATTAGCACGGCGCTCGATGGCGTATCTGTCGTGATAGGTGTAGACGAAGCCAGTGAGCAGCGACGGCATCACGTTGTATGGTTTGAAGTGACCATTCTGTTGTATGAAGTGCTTGTTGTAGATGTCTACACGCGGCTCGATGACAAATGAGAGACCACGCGAGATGCGCACATTGGCTTGCAGACCACCGCTCACACCCCAGCTATTCTTCAGTCCGTAAGGCTGACAGTTGGAGCGGTTGAAGCTGACACCTCCCAACAGATTCAGCCAGAAGGTGCGTTCGGGGTAAGCACCGGTGAGCACATTGCTCAGGTTGAGCATGTATTCCACCTGCGAACTGAGTGCTTTAGTGCGCTTTTGGTCAGTAGGACGCATGGTGACGGCACTTAGTGAGAGGCGCACTGCGTTGTACGGGTCGAACCATTTGCCCACACTCGCCATAGGACGAACGCCTGCATAATCGCCCCACGATGCGTTGTGTGCATTAGAAAGGAACGTAGCACCTACCAGTCCGCTCACGAAGATGCCGTCGGCGAAGCTGTGTTTGGTCTTGTCGGGTGCGGCGTAATGCTTGCGCACAACGGGGAGACGATAGCCGAAGCCCATGGTGAGGGTGGTGAACGGTCGCCATCCATGCCAGTTGTTCACCTGCGAGATTTGATCCTCTACCAAGCCGAAGCGCGGTTCGAGGTATGCATATACATTGCGCGACAAAGCGAGTTGTCCGCGCAGACCGAGGTGTACGTCGATGCCATAATCGGCTGGTCCGGCGTTGTGTGCTATGGCGAGAGCTGCGCCCGCTATGCCGTACACCTCGAAACGTTTCGGCGTGTAGTAGCGTCCGCTCTGTGCTATCGCAGTGATGTTGAGCAGATAGTCGAGTCCAAGGGTGGTGTACTTCGACTTCACTCCTTGTGTGCTCCACTCGCCGGTGTTTATATTTAAGCGTACACCATGTTCAGGTGTAATCCAATCGCCGATGTTGAACCCTCCGCTCAAATCGAACTCAGGCTTTCGCGCTCCCATGACGCTCGTTCCTATGCCTCCGTCGACGAACAGATGGTCGAATGGTTTCTTGTGCTGCCATTGTTTTGCCACACGTGGGCGTTGTAGCATGTATTCGAGAGCTCCGCCGTCTATCTGTGCGTGTGCTGCTGTGGTATAAGCAGTGGCAATGAGTGCTATCATTGCCGTTCGTAAGTAAATGATCTAAATTATTTATATATATCAGTACTAATATGGTTCATTTTC
>OFMV01000756.1_pt1 | contig 28418 bp, 27 predicted proteins | sample 1541881 | NCBI WGS metagenome assembly OFMV01 (sample SAMN04209220, study PRJEB22552) | human gut metagenome | biome: gut; material: feces | host: Homo sapiens | place: USA: Oklahoma
ACTTCCGGGGTAGTACAGCTCGGTGATGGTCTTGTTCTTCCACTGGATATCCCGGTAGGTGCCGGTGTAGTCGGCCTCCGCATCCGCGATCTTCTGGCCGTTCTCATCCCGCAGGTAGTTGCCGTTCTCGTCTTTTTTGTAGATGGTATACAGCTCCGGCTCGGCCTGCACCTGCTCCATCAGGTAGGCCAGATTGGCGCTGAAATCCTGTGGATCATTGGGGTCAAAGTCCGGCTTGGAGGCCATGGCAAGGATGGCACCGGTCTTGACATTCATCACAATGGCACAGCCGCGGTTCTCAACGGTGTTGGCCGCCACGGCCTCGTTCAGGTAGCGCTCCACCACCTCCTGAATGTTCACATCCAGCGAGAGCACCAGATTGGAGCCGTCCTTGGCGGCGTAGGTAGTGGCGTTTTCATCGGCAATGGCGTTGCCGTAGGCGTTGCGCAGGGTGATGGTGCGGCCATTCACACCGGCCAGCGTGGACTCATAGGAGTTTTCCAGACCGTACACGCCCTGACCATCCGCATTGCAGAAGCCCAGCACGGCGGCGGCAAAGCGGCCGTAGGGGTAATCCCGCTGGAAGCCCTTGGAGGCCGACACCGACACCCGCCCCTTGCGGACAGTGGGGGTGCCGTCGTCGCTCTCCTGCTGGCCCAGCCCCAGCTTGGCCAGGATCTTTTCCAGCGCACCGGCGGATTTTCCGCTCTTGCTGTGGGCCTTGTTGTAGGTCTTGACGTATTCCTCAATGGAGAGCTTGATGGCGTTGTTGACCTTGGTGGCCAGCACCTGATAGGAGCTTTCGTTTTGGGAGAGGGCATCGCAGACCGCCTGATACTGGGTCTGGTACTCTGCCGAAGTGGTGTCCACGCTGTCCAGACTCTCGCCGTCACCCGAAAGCAGGCGCAGGGTGATCTGGGTGCAGACCTCCTTCATGGCGGCCTCATCGATGGTGCGGGTCTCCGCCTTGGTGTCCTGATCGGTGGTGGTGGTATACAGGGCCGTGCTGTAAGAGGGGTCGGCCCAGATGGTCCAGACCACGCTGGTGGAGGCCAGCGTGATGCCGCTGGTGTCGTAGATCTCACCGCGGGTGGCCTGAATGGTGCTGTCCAGCAGCTGCTGCTCGGCGGCGTACTGGCGGTAGGTGGCACCGTCGCGGATCTGGATCTTGTACAGGCTGTAGATCACGGTCAGCGCGGCGACCACCACAAGAAGCACGGCGGCACCAAAGCTGATATGACGCAGCCGGGCACTGAGCCGTGCGTGCGGGTCCGCACTGCGGCGGCGGGCGCTGTTCTTTTTGGGATTGGAGGATGGTGTTTGCATTGCGTACTCCCGAAGAAAACCGAAAAAGCGTGCGCTGCCGCACGCTTTTCGTTGTTTGGTTTATTTTGCCGTTCTGACAGAGGCAAGAATGGTCATTGCCCCATCGTGGAGCAGATCCGACCACTGCCGCACAGCGGATGCCTTGCGCACCAGAACGCTGCCTTCATCCAGCCGGATGTAGGTGATCTGGCTCTGGTCGATCTTCATCAACCCCAGGCGTGTGGCGGTCTCCTCAACACTTGTGATGTTGGTGCGGCTGTTCAGGGCACTGTTGTAGTATGTATACTGGCTCTGCTCGCTCACAAGCTCTGCCTTGGCGCTCTGGATCTGAGAATTCAGCTCCATCAGCTGTGCCTCGCTCCACAGCAGGCTTACCGCAAAGCCCACCAGCAAAGCCGCGCCCACCAGCTGCAGCGCGTGCTGCATGGCGGCCCGCACGGGGTTCAGCCGCTTTTTGCCGCCCTTTTCTACCCGCAGCGGGACTTTAGGCTGTGCCTGCGGCGCTCTTCTGCGCCGAACCTCTGTCATATCGTATGCTGCCTGACCCATGGTGATCTCCTCCTCACATCTCCGGGGCTGTGCCGCCCTCAGATCTTTTCCAAAACCCGCAGGTGGGCCGAGCGGCTGCGCCGGTTCTCTTCCAGCTCCTGCGTGTTGGCTTCAATGGGTTTGCGTGTGATCAGCTTTGCCTTGGCCTTGCCGCCGCAGACGCACACCGGGAACTCCGGCGGGCAGGTGCAGGCGGTGGACCAGCGGCGGAATTTGTTTTTGACCAGCCGGTCCTCCAGCGAGTGGAAGGTGATCACGCAAAGTCTTCCACCCGGTGCGAGATGCGCAAAAATGGTGTCCAGCCCCTCTTCCAGTGCGTCCAGCTCATGGTTTACCGCAATGCGCAGTGCCTGGAAGGTGCGGCGGGAAGGGTTTTTGTTCTTCCGGCGCTCCGCCGGGGGCATGGCGCTGGCCACGATATCCGCCAGCTGCAATGTCGTTTCAATGGGGGCAGTTTCCCGGGCTTCCACGATCCTGCCCGCGATCTGCCAGGCGAAGGGCTCCTCGCCGTAATCCCGCAGGATGCGGGCCAGCTCCTCCCGGCTCTCGCTGTTCACGAGATCGGCGGCCGTCTCACCCTCCTGGCTCATCCGCATGTCCAGCGGGGCATCTGCCCGGTAGGAAAAGCCCCGGGCTGCGTCATCCAGCTGATGGCTGGACACCCCCAGATCGAGCAACGCGCCGTTGATCGTTTCAATGCCCAGCTGCTCCAGAGCTTGTCCGGCATAGCGGAAGTTGATCTGCACCACGGTAGCAGGCAGGCCCGCCAGCCGGGCCCGGGCCGTCTGCACGGCATCGGGGTCCTGATCCAGCGAGATGAGCCTGCCGCCCTGCTCGCCGTTCAGCCGCAGGGCGATCTGGCGGGAGTGCCCCGCGCCGCCCGCCGTGCCGTCCAGATAGGTGCCCGCCGGGTCGATTTTCAGGCCGTCCAGGCACTCGTTCAGCAGCACCGGGACATGCTCAAACGAGGCCGGGTCAAAGGGCTGTGCTGTTTTTTCTGTGTCCATGTTCCCAGCCTCCTTTCAAAACTCAGATAAGATCCTGCATCTGCCGCCCTTTTCTGCCCGGAGCTGCTGCCCGGGAAAGCGGCCTGCGGCCTGCCGGGAGTTTGTGGCCCGGTCAGCCTTGAGGATACAATTTTATTGTAACAAAACAGGCCCCTGATTGCAAGAGTTTCCCTTTTGTTTTTTCTCTCAAAATGTACCAAAAAAAGCCCCTGCAAGCCGTCGTTTTTGCTTGCAGGGGCCGGAAGCTCTCACCGGGAAATTTCACATTCCCGCATCAGAGCTGTTTCCGGGGGCTCTGGCGCAGGTTTGCACGGACATTTTTGACCTGTGCGGCGTTTTCCGCCATCGTCTCTTCCGTGGTCTTGAGCATATTATCACAGTAGTCGGTCACGGTCTGGCGGACAGTGCGGGCCTCGGTCTGGGCGGCGGAGACGATCTCTCCGGCGCGCTGCTGGGCCGCCTTGACGATCTCGGCCTCACTCACCAGCACACGGGCGCGCTCCTCGGCCTTTTTTACAATGGCCTGCGCCTGTGCGTTGGCCGATTCGATGAGCTGGGCACGGTCGCTGACAATGGACTGGGCCTGCCGCAGCTCCACAGGCAGGTTCTGGCGGATCTCGTCCAGATAATCCCGGATCTGCTCCACATCCACGATGCGCTTGCCGCCCGAAAGGGGCATTCCGGCGCTCTCCTCCAGCGTATCCTCAATGGTATCCAAAAGCTCGTTTACGTTCATTCCGCATCTCCCTCTCCGGCGCTCTGCCGGGGCTTACCATACTTCCACAGCAGGACTTTGCCGTATTTATACTGTTTTTTCAGGGTCATGCCGCCCACCTCGGCAGGCAGCACCAGGCCGGTCTCACTCTCGCAGATCACGATGCCGCCCGGAGCCAGGCATTTGTCCACGCCGGGCAGGATCTTTTCCAGCGTGCCGGTGTGGAAGGGCGGGTCCAGCAGCACGATGTCGAACTGCTCATGGCAGGCAGAGAGATATCGTGCTGCCTCGCCGATGTTGACCCGGCTGCGGTCAAACACGCCGCAGTTCTTGCAGTTCTTCATCACGATGTTCACGGCCTCCCGGTTCTCGTCCAGGAACACGCACCGGGCCGCACCCCGGCTCAGGGCCTCGATGCCCAGCTGGCCGCTGCCTGCGTAGAGGTCGAGCACCCGGGCACCGGGCAGGTCGAACTGGACGATGCTGAACATGGCCTCCTTGACCTGATCCATCGTCGGGCGGGTGATCTCGGTGCCGGGCAGGGCTTCCAGCCTGCGGCCCCGTGCTTCTCCTGCAATAACGCGCATGTATCTGCCTCCTTCTCCCGCTGTCCGGGCCCCCTGCCCGGCCAGCAGCTGTTTCGTGTTTTCGTATCTCCATATTATCGTCAAAACGCAACTCTTTGTCAAGGGCACGCGTTGCACTCAGGGTGCAATTGTGCTAAAATCAGGGCAAAGCGCCCCATGTGCGGCGCGTTTTGCCAAAAAAGGAGAGTATCTGCTTATGAAAGTCCTGCTCATCAACGGCAGCCCCCACGAGAAGGGCTGCACCTATACCGCCCTGTCCCTGATCGCCGGGGAGCTGAACGCCAGCGGCATTGAGACCGAGATCCTGAACGTCGGCACAAAGCCGGTGGGCGGCTGCATCGGCTGCGGCGGCTGTGCCGCCGGTAAGGGCTGCGTGTTCGGTGGCGTGGTCAACGAGGCCATCGAAAAGGCCAAGACCGCCGATGCCTTTGTGTTCGGCACACCTGTTCACTATGCGTCCGCCTCCGGCAACATGACCAGCTTCATGGACCGTCTGGCCTACGCGGGCGGCAAGTATCTGGCCTACAAGCCGGCCGCCATCTGCGCTTCGGCCCGCCGCGCCGGCACCACCACCACGCTGGACCAGCTGGTGAAGTACCCCGAGTTCTTCCACATGCCGCTGGTCAGCGGTTCCTACTGGCCCATGGTCCACGGCTCCAAGCCCGAGCAGGTGCTGGAGGATGAAGAGGGCTGCGCCGTGATGCGGGAGCTGGGCCGGAACATGGCCTGGCTGCTCAAGTGCATCGAACTGGGCAAAGCAAACGGCATCACCCACCCCGAGAATCCCCGCCGTCCCATGACCAATTTCATCCGCTGAGTTTCATGTCACCCCCGCCTGCCCGGCGGGGGCTTTTTTGATTTTAACAGCTTTTTCTGCAAAAACGGAAAAAATAAGGGACGGAGTGCTTTTTTCGTTCACAACTTTGTGGTAGCATAAGGGTAAGAATTTTTTTGTGCAGAGCGATGGAGACAAGCTATGGAACACTACGATTGGAACGACGACTGGCTGTTTGCCCCCACCTTTGATCCCGCCATCGTCCGCCCCGAATGCACCGGGGTGGAGCTGGAGCCGGTGCGCTTGCCCCACACGGTCAAAACGCTGCCCTACAACTATTGCAACGAGAACGAATACCAGCGGGTGTCCGGCTACCGGCGGGAGTTTTTTGCGCCCAAAGAGTGGCAGGGCCGCACGGTACTGCTGACCTTTGGAGCCGTGGCCCACGATGCCACCGTGTTCTGCAACGGGCGGCGGGTGTTCCACCACGGGTGCGGCTACACCGCCTTTACTGTGGACCTGACCGAATCGCTGCTGCTGGGCCAAAAAAATGTGGTGGCTGTCCGGTGCGACAGCCGGGAGGACCTGAACATTCCTCCCTTCGGCGGGCAGATCGATTTTCTGACCTACGGCGGCATCTACCGGGCCGTCAGTCTGGACGTGAAGGAGCCCGCCTACCTGCGCGACATCTTCATCGAGGCGCAGGCCGAGGGCGATTTCCGCATCTATTCCTCCACAGTGGGCGAGACCATCGGCTGCACCCTGCAGGCCGAGATCCGCAGCCCCGCCGGGAGCAGAGCCCTGTACAGCGGTGAGCTCAGCCTGCCCATTGTGGGCACCCTGAATGGCGTGCACCCCTGGAGCGTGGAGCACCCCTTCCTCTATACCTTGACCGTCCGGCTCATCCGGCCCGGCACCAGCGGCCTGCCCGACCGGGTGCTGGACGAAAAGAGCACCCGGTTCGGCTTCCGCACCATCCAGTTCGTGGCCGGGGGCTTTTATCTGAACGGCCAGCGGGTGGAGCTGCGGGGCCTGAACCGGCATCAGAGCTACGCCTATCAGGGCTATGCCATGCCGGACAGCATTCAACAGCTGGATGCCCAATTGTTGAAAAAGCAGCTGGGCTGCAATGCAGTGCGCACCAGCCACTACCCCCAGAGCCCGGCTTTTCTGGATGCCTGCGATGAGCTGGGCCTGCTGGTGTTCGTGGAGATGCCCGGCTGGCAGCACATCGGGGATGAAGCCTGGCAGGCCCAGGCATTGCAGAACTGCCGCGAGATGGTCTGCCAGTGCCGCAATCACCCCAGCGTGTTCCTGTGGGGCGTGCGGGTGAACGGCAGTTCCGACAACGAGGCCTTTTACAAGCGCACCAACGAGGCCGTCCATCGGCTGGACCCCACCCGCCCCACCGGCGGCGTGCGGATCGCCCGCAAGAGCCAGCTGCTCGAGGATGTTTACGCCTACAACGATTACTCCTACTCCGGCCGGGGCCCGGGCTGCGAGCCCCGGTCTGCCGTTACGCCTGACCTGCGCAAGGGTTACCTCATCAGCGAGTTCGGGGGCCAGCAGTTCCCGGCCAAAGCCTTTGACGACGAGCCGCACCGGCTGGCACAGGCTCTGCGCCACGCCGCCGTCCTCAACGATGCCATTGCCCAGCAGGGCGTGGCCGGTGCCCTTGGCTGGTGCATGGCCGATTACAACACCCACCGCGAGTTCGGCAGCGGCGACCGCATCTGCTACCACGGCGTGACGGACCTGTTCCGCAACCCGAAGCTCTCTGCCGCCGTCTACGCCAGCCAGAAAACGCCCCGCTCCCCTTCGGACGTGGTGTTCGAGGTCTCTTCCAGCATGGCGCTGGGTGACCACCCCGGCGGCTTTGCCGGGGCCTGCTGGGTGTTCACCAACGCCGAGAGCGTCCGCCTCTACCGGGGCAACGATTTCATTGCCGAGTTCACCCCCGACCGCCGGGGCCGCTTTGCCGCCCTGCCCCACCCGCCCATCGAGATCCAGGATTTCGTCGGCTCCCTGCTGGAAAAGTATGAGGGCCTTGACCAGAGCACGGCCCCGCAGGTGGCGGCCATCCTCAACGAGATGCGCCGGGACGCGCTGAACCTTTCGCCCCTCTCCCGGGCGCGGATGCTCTCCCTGCGGCTGAGCGCAAACGACCTGCTCCGGATGTACTACAAATACATCGGCGTGCTGGGCGGGCCGTCCAGCGTCTACCGGTTTGAGGCAGTCTGGCACGGGCGCACTGTCCGCACCGTGGTCAAGGAGCCGGTGCAGTCGGTCCGGCTGGAATGCGTGGTGCACAACCCCATCCTGACCGACGGCCCCACCTGGGACTGCGCGGCGGTCAGCCTGCGGGCCATCGACCAGAACGGCAACCTGCTGCCCTACTGCGGCGAGGCCGTTCAGCTCAGCGTGGAAGGCCCGGTAAAGATCTTGGGCCCGTCCATCGTCCCCCTGCGGGGCGGCATGGCGGGCACCTACCTTGCCACCACCGGTGAAGCAGGCCGTGCCGTGCTGCACTGCCGGATGGAGGGCGCGCTGGATGTGGAGGCCGCTCTGACCGTGCGCAAGCGCTCCGGTGCAGAGAATGCCAATTAAATTTCGTCCTTTCATGGTAGATTTGCAATCTGTTCAAAGTTTTATCATGGTTGGCTGATATTCTATTGTTGTGAACAATCAAACGCCCTCTCCGTCCATGCGTCTGCGTGGCTGAGAGGGTTATTCTTGAGGACAAAGGACCGGAAATCTATGAGAGAGAAACTTCGTCAGTTTATGATCGGCCGCTATGGCACCGATGGCCTGAACCAATTCCTGAGCATTGCCTCACTGGTGCTGCTCCTCATCGCCATCATCAGCCGGGTCAACCTGTTCACCTATCTGGGCGCGGCCCTGCTGATCTTCTGCTACTACCGCACCTTCAGCCGGAACATCTCCAAGCGCACCGAGGAGAACTACAAGTTCTACACCCTGAAGGACCGGGTGGACAACAAGTTCAAGGGCTGGAAAGAGCAGTGGGCCAACCGCAAGGTCTATCACTACTACCGCTGCCCCCAGTGCCGCCAGAAGCTGCGCGTGCCCCGCGGCCGCGGCCGCATCCAGATCTCCTGCCCCCGCTGCGGCACCCAGTTCATCAAGAAGAGCTGAGCCATGTTCGGATATGTTATCCCGAATCAGGCCGCGCTCAGCCCGGAGGCACAGGCGCGGTACCGCGCGGCCTACTGCGGGCTCTGCCGCCGCATCGGCGCACTGCACGGCACCCGGGGGCGGCTGACCCTGAGCTATGACCTGACCTTTCTGGATCTGCTGCTGTGCAGCCTGTATGAGGGCGAAAGCGCCTGTGTGACAGGCTGTGACCACTGCCCCATCCACCCCATCCGGAAGGTGGAGTGGCGTTCCAGCGGCCCCACCGATTACTGCGCGGACCTGAGCGTGGCTTTGCACTACTACAACGCACAGGACAAGTGGAACGATGACCACAGCCTGCTGGGCCTGGGCTTTGAAAAGATGCTTGCTGCCCCCACGCAGCAGGCCGCCGCCCGCTGGCCCCGCCAGTGCAGCGCCATCCGCACCTGTCTGGATCGGCTGGCCCGGTACGAAGCCGAGGGCAGCGAGGATCTGGATGCCGTTTCCGGCTGCTTTGGGGAGCTGATGGCCGAGCTGTTCGATTACAGGCAGGACCACTGGTCGCCGGAGCTGCGCAGCATCGGCTTCAACCTGGGCAAGTACATCTACCTGCTGGATGCCTACGACGACCTGGCCCGGGACGAGCGCAAGGGCGCATACAATCCCCTGCGCACCCTGAGCAGAGAACCCGGGTACGAGGAAGAGATGCGGGAGATCTTTGAGCTGCTGCTGGCCAACTGCGCCCGCAGCTTTGAGCGCCTGCCCTGTGTGGAGGACGTTGACCTTCTGCGCAACATCCTGTATTCGGGCGTGTGGCTCAAATATCACTGCAAAAATGCAAAAAAGAAGGACAAAACCGCCTGATTCCGGCGGTTTTCCTTGATTTTTCCGTTCCAGTCCTGTACACTAAAGATTGCTTGTGCGGCACAATGGCCGCACAGATGGTAATAGAGACGTGAGGAAGTAGACCGATGAGAGACCCCTATGAGGTTCTGGGCATCCAGCGCGGTGCCAGTGAAGACGAGATCAAAAAGGCTTACCGTGCCAAGTGCAAGCGCTGGCACCCTGACCTGAACCCCAACGACCCCACCGCCGAAGAGCACTTCAAGGAGGTGCAGGCGGCATACGATGCCATCACCAAGGGCGAGACCGGCCCCCAGATGGGCGGCGGCTACGGCGGTGCCTACGGCCAGCAGAGCGGCCCCTCCTACGGCGGCTATCAGCAGGGGTACCAGCAGAACGGTTACTCCAACGGGGATTTCGGAGACTTCGGCTTCGGTTATGACCCCTTCGGGTTCGGGTTTGGCTTTGGCGGCAATTATCAGCAGCAGCGCGGCCCCGGCTACAACGGTGCAGACACGCCTGAGATGCAGGCCGCACGCAACTTCATCGTCAACCAGCGCTACCCCGAGGCCCGCCGCGTGCTGGACGGCATCACCGTGCGCACCGCCCGGTGGTACTATCTCTCCTCGCTGGCCAATCAGGGCCTGGGCAACAGCATCGATGCCCTGCAGGATGCCCGCCGCGCAGCCCAGATGGAGCCCGGCAACACCGAATACCAGATGAACCTGCGCAATCTGCAGGACCCGGGCCGCACCTACCGCACCCAGACCACCTACGCCCAGCCCGGCGGCCTGATGCGCTGGTGCTGGAGCATGATCCTGCTCAACCTGCTGTGCAACTGCTGCTGTGGCGGCGGCTGGGGCTGGCGGTTCCGGATGTAAGCGCAAAAAATGATATAAGGACAATTAAAAAAATCCCTCCCTGCCGGCGTGGCAGGGAGGGATTTTTGCTGTTTGATTACTGGATCACAATGGTCCGGCTGATCTCACTGCTGGAGTAGTTTCCGGCGGCCTTGGCCGTCTGAACATACTCGCCGGGCTCGGTGGGGAACCCGCTCTGGGTCGTGCCCAGGAAATCGAAGAGACCGCTCTTCTTTTTATAGGTGTAGGTCACCTTGCCGCCCTCGACCACCTGGCCGTCGCTTTCGACCACTGCGGTGACGTTGTAGTTCTGGGCTTCTGCCGCAGTCATGCTGGCGGGGAGCTCCTGTGCCCAGTAGACACGCACCCCCGCACTCTTGGGCTTGATGCGGAAGAACGCCATACCGGCGGTGTTCACATCACCGGATTCCAGCGCCACAGCGCCGCCCACATAGCTGCCGGCTTCCGTGGGCTGCTCGTCCAGATAGATGCGGCTGAACACGCCCTCGGGCAGATATTTGCGGATGAGCTCCAGCGACAGCTTCATGCCGGTGGAGACATCCTTCAGCGTGGGGATGTAGAATTTCAGGACATCCATCACAGAGACCACTTCATCAGCCACCCGCAGCAGCACGCTCACGTCGTTGCCGTCGATCAGCTGCTTGATGTAAGCGTAGATGTTGAACTCCTCTTCCTGCTCAGGGTTCGCCGACATCTTTTTCGGCAGGGGGATCATTTTGAGCAGGGTGCGGATCTTGCCCGAAAGGATCAGGGTCACATAGCCCTGCGCTTCGCCGCTGGTGCCCATCACCACGCCGATATACTGGGTATCTGCCGGGGTGGTCTGGACGCTCAGGGTAAAGGGGGAGCCATAGGTCAGATCCCCGTCTGCGGTCAGGCGGATCGAGACAACGCTGTTGTTCTCATCCACGCCTGCGGTGGTCAGGTCAGGCAGTTCGCTGCCCGCCGAAGCCGCCAGCGCCGGTGTGGCCGCCGCACTCAGGGCAAACACTGCCGCCAGCAGCAATGAGATCAGCCGTTTGATTTTCATCAGCCAAAGACCTCCTTTTATATAGGTTCTTGTATCATGCAAAAATAAGGGTGCGTGGAACACACAGCACAGTGTTCCAGCACCCTCATTTTACCGCATTGTACCGTACAGGTCAATAACGGGATTCAAGTTAAATTTTGCTCAGCTGCGGGCCCTGGGCGGTATCTTTGACAGCCCAGCCCATCTCGGTGAGCTGCGCACGGATGGCATCCGCAGCGGCCCAGTCCTTGGCCTTCTTGGCGGCGGCGCGCTTTTCCACCAGCTCCGTCACCTCAGCGGGCACCTCGTCCTTCTTGCGGTTGTACATCAGGCCCAGCACGCCGGTGATCTCATCGAACGCCTTGGCGGCAGCCTCCAGCGCAGCCTTGGAGGAAGCAGCGGACAGGGTGTTGATCTCCTTGACCAGATCGAACACGGCAGCCAGCGCATCGGGGGTGTTCAGGTCATCGTCCATGGCCTTGCAGAACTTGGCGCGGGCCTCGTCTGCCTTGGCGGTCAGGGTCTCATCGGTGCCGAACGCGGTCTTGCTCAGGGCAAAATCGAGATTCTCGCGGCAGGTGTAAAGGCGCTCCAGGCTGTTCTTGCAGCTCTCGATGAGCTCCACGGTGTAGTTCAGGGGCATCCGGTAGCCTGCAGTCAGCATGAAGTAGCGGATGGGCTCGTAGCCGTAGAGGTCTGCCACATCGCGGACAGTGAAGAAGTTGTGCAGGCTCTTGGACATCTTCTGGTTATCCACGTTGATGAAGCCGTTGTGCATCCAGTAGTGGGCAAACTCGCAGCCGTTGGCGCACTCGCTCTGGGCGATCTCGTTTTCGTGGTGGGGGAAGATCAGATCCTGACCGCCGCAGTGCAGGTCGATGGTCTTACCCAGATGGGTGCGGCTCATGGCGCTGCACTCGATATGCCAGCCGGGGCGGCCCATGCCATAGGGACTTTCCCAGGCAGGCTCGCCGGGCTTGGCAGCCTTCCAGACGGCGAAATCGGCGGGGTCTTCCTTCAGGTCATCCTCCATCCGGCTGCGCAGCTCACGGTTGCCGCTCTCCAGATCGTCCAGCTTGAGGTGGCTCAGCTTGCCGTACTCCGGGTCGCTCTTGACGCGGAAGTAGACATCCCCGTTCTTGGCAACGTAGGCGTGGCCGGAATCGATCAGGTCCTTGACGATGTCCAGGATCTGCTGGATGTGCTCCGTTGCACGGGGCTGGACGGTGGGCTTTTTGCAGTTCAGACCGGCGGCATCCTTGAGGTACTCGGCCTCGAAGCGCTGGGCGACTTCCTTCATGGAAGTACCCTCTTCCTGGCCCTTCTTGATGAGCTTGTCGTCGATGTCGGTGATGTTGGAGACATAGATGACCTTGTTGCCGCGGTACTCAAGGTAACGGCGCAGGGTGTCGAAGACGATGAGCGGGCGGGCATTGCCGATGTGGATATAGTTGTAGACGGTGGGGCCGCAGACGTAGATGCGGTACTCGCCCGGCACCTGCGGCACGAACTCTTCCTTCTGGCGGGTCAGGGTGTTGAAGATCTGCATAGTTGAATACTCCTTTTTGTGGGACAGACCGAAGCCGTGATGCCCTCTCAGGCGCTTCGCTTCCAATGCCGGGTTGCGGCTCCCAGCGTATGCTTCGCCCCTAAAACGGGTCTTGCATTCTGCTGGCCGCTGCCCCAACAACAACTCCCTGTTTCCGCCACTGGCGGCGGTCGTTGTCGTTGCCCCCAAAGGGAGAGCCATTGGCAGGCCGGGACACTTTTCTCTGACTGCTGGGACACAGTTTTCAGAAAGCTTCTCTGCCCTGCGAGCGCCTCAAGATAGCAAAACGCCTCCGACGCCATGCCAAAAGCACAGCATCGAAGGCGGTCTTTTCTCAAAATCGCGGTTCCACTCCGGTTTGTCGCTCAAAGCCGATAACGGCGGCCATCCGCGCTGCGATACTCAGCTTCCCGCAGCGTGCTGTCCGGGCGCACTTCACGCGGCGGTCTGCAAACAGGCTTCCAGCCAACGGCCCGTTCTCTCTGCCCAGACGATGCAGCGCTACTCTGCCCGGATAAACGCATTTATCCTTTTACAAACTTATTATAATAGCCGCCGGGGCGTAAGTCAAGCGTTTGACTCCCCTGCCCGGCTTGTGCTACACTGGGCAAAAATGCAGCCCGGAGGTTTTATCATGCAGCTTATCACCGAACGTCTTTTTCTCATCCCTCTGCAGCCCGACGGGATGCGCGCCCTTCTGGCCCGCACCACCGACCCGGAACTCATTCAGCCCTACACCGATATGCTGGACCTTTCCCTCTCTCATCCCGAGCAGTGGGTCTGGTACACCGCATGGGGGCTTTACCAGAACGATTCCGGCGACTGGGTAGGCGACCTCTGCTTCAAGGGCCTGCCCGAAAACGGCCAGCCGGAAATTGGCTACGGCCTTCTGCCGGAATATGAACATCAGGGCTACGCCACCGAGGCTGTCCGCGCCGCCTGCCGCTGGGCCTTCGAACAGCCCGGCGTCACCGCCGTCGAGGCCGAGACCGCCCCCGATCATGCTGCCTCGCAGGCGGTGCTGCACCGGGTGGGCTTTGTTCCGACCGGGACTGTGGGCAAGGAAGGGCCGAGGTTTATTCTGCGCCAAAAGCCTTGACTCCATCGCCAAATCAGCGCTTTCCCCCTTTACATCGCCCTCAACTTGTGCCATAATTTATTTTAATATAGCAGTTTGCGTTTTCAATGGTCTGGCAGCATCCGCAAACTGCATATCGCAAATATGCTGTTACCCATAGGCATATCTGTGAAACTTGCGATTAAGGGAAGCTGTCCTCGGCGCGGCGATTCGGCGGTGCGGGGCAGCAAGAGAGGGGTAATCTGCTATGAGCAAGATCATCATTCCGGCAAACTACACGCCCGCACTGAACCTGTACGACACCCAGCGCGCCATCGGCACCGTGAAGCGGCTGTTCGCTGACACCCTGTGCGCCACGCTGAACCTCTACCGCGTGTCGGCGCCGCTCTTCGTCGAGGCTTCTACCGGCCTGAACGACGATTTGAATGGCGTCGAGCGGAAGGTCACCTTCGACACCAAGGACAGCGGCATCGAGGTGCAGGTCGTTCAGTCGCTGGCCAAGTGGAAGCGCAAAGCCCTGAAGGACTACGGCTTCCGGGTGGGCAAGGGCCTCTACTGCGACATGAACGCTATCCGCCGCGACGAGGACATGGACAACCTCCACTCCATCTATGTGGACCAGTGGGACTGGGAGAAGGTCATCCGTGAGGAAGACCGGAACGAGACGTATCTGAAGAACGTCGTGCGCTCCATCGTGTCGGCGGTCTGCGCCACCGAAATGAACCTGCACGCCATGTTCCCCCAGCTGCAGGATCTGCCGCTCCACACCCCCAACGTCACCTTCATCACCACCCAGGAGCTGGAGGATAAGTATCCCGACCTGACCCCGAAGGAGCGGGAGAATGCCATCGTCAAGGAGAACGGCACCACCTTCCTGATGAAGATCGGCGCTCCCCTCAAGAGCGGCAAGCCCCACGACGGCCGCGCCCCGGACTACGACGACTGGGATCTGAACGGCGACCTGCTGTTCTGGAACGAGCCGCTGCAGTGCAGCTACGAGCTGAGCAGCATGGGCATCCGCGTCAGCCCCGAGAGCATGGACCGCCAGCTCACCGCCGCCGGCTGCGACGACCGCCGCGAGCTGCCCTTCCACAAGGCTGTGCTGAACGGCGAGCTGCCCTACACCATCGGCGGCGGCATCGGCCAGAGCCGTCTGTGCATGCTGCTGCTGGGCAGCGCCCACATCGGCGAAGTACAGGCAAGCGTCTGGGACGAAGCCACCCGCACGGCCTGCGCAAAGGCTGGGATTCCCCTGCTGTAAGCAAAACACGAGAAAAGGCTCTCTGCCAAAACCGGCAGAGAGCCTTTTTTGCATCTCAGCTTCTGAAAAGCAAGCCCACATTTCTCTTTTTGCGGCGATTCCCGCCCAGCCGCCAGACAAGCCAGGCATAGAGCAGGTTCATGGCCAGGATGGCCGCACACCACAGCACCGTCTGCCGGGTGGTCTGCTGATAGACCAGCAGGAACGGGTAAGGCCCGGTGATGAGCCGCTGGTAATTGGCCCAGAGGGCCACAGAGCCATAGAGCATCGTGGGAACCAGCGCCAGCGGAACGCACCGCGCAGGTAGCTTTGGCTCCCGTTCCAGCAGGACAAAGGAGACAAAGGCACACAGCGGGTTGAGCAGGTGGTGGTAGAGCATGGAGCTCTCGGTCAGCAGAAACACCACGCCGCCCTGGTCGGCACAGTAGGGCCCCAGCACGAACACCACGGTCAGGAAGGTCATGGTCAGGCAGCAGGTGGCAATGTACTTGAGCGTCTTGACCCAGCGGGGCAGCTGCCGCCCCGTGAACAGGCAGATCACCTGACACACCGCCACCAGCAGGCAGACAAAGAACGCAAAGACATTGGAGTTCTCGGTGTAAAAGGTGAAGGTCTGGCTGCCCACCGCTTCCCAGGTCATCCGGATGGCCACCGGCTCCCACCGCACGATGCAGAGGTTCAGGAAAATGGAACAGAGAATGGCGATCTTCTTGATCATTTTGCGGTATTGATGAAGCTGCGGTTGTCCCACAGGTACTTGATGCCGGAGATGGCGGTGGCAATGGCCACCAGCCAGCACAGCCAGTAAGAGAGGAACACGCAGTCAGCGCCTATCATAACGGAATTGCCCCAGGTCAATGCGGTGCCGAAGTAGTAGAAGATGATGGTCAGCATCTGCAGCACGGTCTTGACCTTGCCCCACATGTTGGCGGCGATGACCTTGCCGTCCTTGGCACTGGCGGCCACCATGCGCAGACCGGACACGGCGAACTCGCGGGCCAGGATGATGCAGAGCACCACCGGGCTGCACACACCGTCCCGCAGCATGTAAATGAAGGCCACAGTGGTCAGCAGTTTGTCGGCCAGCGGGTCGGCAAACTTGCCGAAATCGGTGACCATGTTCCACTTGCGGGCCAGATGGCCGTCCAGAAAATCGGTAAAGCTGGCCGCGGCAAAGATGATGCCCGCCACCAGATACCAGGTGGGGTTGAAATCTTCCGTGCCGATCTGGGTCAGGGAAACGAAGACCATGAACACCGGCACCAGAATGATGCGGGTCAGGGTGAGCTTATTGGGCAGATTCATATAGATTCCTCCAATTTGTTATTTTGCAACCGTGCCGTACAGATCGTAAAGGTCACTGTCCTCCACCAGCACATCATAGAACTGGCCGGGATAGAGCGGCTCCTCGCTGGAAACGCAGACATTGCCGTCCACCTCGGGGGCATCGCCGGTGGTGCGGCAGAGGTACAGGCCGCTCTCCTCGTCGATGCCGTCACAGAGCACACGGACGGTCTGGCCCACCTTCTCGGCCTGTTTCTGGGCCATGATGCCGGTCTGGATCTGCATCACCAGCTCTGCGCGCCGGTCCTTGGTCTCCTGATCGATCTGGCCGTCCATCTTTGCGGCCACAGTGTTCTCCTCAGCAGAATAGGCAAAGCAGCCCAGACGGTCAAATCTGACCTCCTTGACAAAGTTGCACAGATCCTCGAACTGCTCCTCGGTCTCGCCGGGGAAGCCCGCGATCAGGGTGGTGCGCAGGGTGATGCCGGGGATCTCGCGGCGCAGCTTGCCGATGACCTCCAGCAGCTCCGCACGGGTGGAGCGGCGGTTCATGTTTTTGAGGATGGTATCGTTGCAGTGCTGGATAGGCAGGTCAAGGTAAGGCACCACCTTCTCGTTCCGCTTCATGGCGGCAATAAAGTCATCGGTGATACGCTCCGGGTAGGCGTACATGATGCGGATCCACTCAAGGCCCGGCACCTTGTTCAGCTTGTCCAGCAGCTCACAGATGCTGCCGGGCTTGCCCCAGTCCTCGCCATAGGCGGTGGGGTCCTGGGCCACCACGATCAGCTCCTTCACGCCCTCACCGGCCAGCCAGCGGGCCTCGGCCACGCAGTCGGCCAGATCGCGGCTGTGCAGCGGGCCGCGGATGCCGGGGATAGCGCAGTAGTGGCAGCGGTTGTTGCAGCCCTCTGCGATCTTTAAGTACGCATAGTGGGCAGGCGTGCCGATGACACGCTTGCCGCCCAGCGGGAAGTCCTTTTTGGCACCGTAGCTTTCCAGATGGTTCTCACCGTGGAACAGGCGGGCCACGATGGTGTCAATGGCCTTGTTGGAGGCACAGCCCACCACAGCATCCACCTCGGGGATCTCCTCCTCGATCTGGCTGCGGTAACGCTCAGCCAGGCAGCCGGTGACGATGACCTTCAGCTCCGGGTTCTGCTGCTTGTAGGCGCAGGCCTCCAGAATGTTCTCAATGGCCTCGGTCTTGGCGCTCTCGATAAAGCCGCAGGTGTTGACCAGAATAACATCGGCTTCACCCAAGTCGGCCACCGTCTCGTGACCGGCCGAAAGCAGGATGTGCACCATCACGTCCAGATCGACCTGGTTCTTGGGGCAGCCAAGGGAAATACATGCAATTTTCATAAAAAGGGATACTCTCTTTCTTTGGTTCACTTCTCCTCTGTACAACCTCTCAGTCTCGCATTCGCTCGACAGCTCCCCTAGTAGGGGAGCCCTTGGCAAAATCGGAAACTTTCCCTGACTGCCAAGGCCTCTCCTACTAGGAGAGGTGGCATTGCGAAGCAATGACGGAGAGGTTGTACCAAGGATCACTTATTCCTCTTCGATTCGCCGAATGGCTTCCTTAATGACGGAATACGAAAATCCCCGCCGCTGCAGGGCCGCAATGACCAGATCCCTGCGGCCCGCTTCCAGCTTTTTGCGGTAATGCCCTTCCACCAGAGCGGCGGCGGCTTCCAGCTCCGGGTCCTCGCCGGAAACATCGGGGGTGTAAACAGCATCCAGCGCCTGCTGGATCTCGCCTGCGGCCAGACCCTTCTGCCGCAGATTCTGGGCAGCGGCGCGGCGGCTCTTTTTTGCCGCCAGCAGGGCGTGGGCACGGGTCTCGGCATAGCGGGCATCGTTGATATACTCCCGCTGCACCATCTCTGCCACCACAGCGGCACTGGTCTGCTGGGTATAGCGGCGGTTCAGCCGCTCATACAGCTGGCCCGAGGAAAGCTCCTGCCCGGCCAGCAGCTCCATGGCCCGGGTGCGGGCCTTGGCGGCATCGGTGGATTTTTCCTCTTCGGCCAGCGGGCGGCGGCCACGGCTGTAAAAGGCCATTTACTCTTCCACCATGATATCCAGCTCACTCTCGCTGCTGCGGGCGGGAGCCTTGACCACCGGCTCCTTTGCTGTGGCAGGAGCTGCCGGTTCCCCCTCTGCAGGGGCGGCAGCAGCCTTGCCCCCCGGGCGGCGGGTGGCATAGAGCTTGTCGGCATTGGCGCGCACCTGACCCTCGATATCGTTGGCGATCTCGGGGTTATCGCGCAGGAACTGCTTGGCGTTGTCGCGGCCCTGACCCAGGCGGATATCGCCGTAGTTGAACCATGCGCCGCTCTTCTGAACGATGCCCAGCTTGACACCCAGATCGATGAGCTCACTCATCTTGGAGATGCCCTCGCCGAACATGATGTCAAACTCAGCCTCACGGAACGGAGGAGCCACCTTGTTCTTGACGATCTTGGCGCGGGTGTGGTTGCCGATGAACTGGCCGGAAGAATCCTTCAGGCCCTCCACGCGGCGGATATCGATGCGGACAGAGGAATAATACTTCAGGGCGCGGCCGCCGGTGGTGACCTCGGGGTTGCCGTAGACCACGCCGACCTTTTCACGCAGCTGGTTGATGAAGATGCAGACGGTGTTGGTCTTGCCGATGACGCTGGTCAGCTTGCGCATGGCCTGGCTCATCAGGCGGGCCTGCAGGCCCACATGACTGTCGCCCATCTCGCCCTCGATCTCGGCGCGGGGCACCATGGCGGCAACAGAGTCCACAACGATGGCATCAATGGCACCGGAGCGCACCAGCGCCTCGCAGATCTCCATGGCCTGCTCACCGGTATCGGGCTGGCTGACCAGCAGGTTGTTGATGTCCACACCCAGCGCCTCGGCATACACAGGGTCCAGCGCGTGCTCCACATCGATGAAGGCAACATCGCCGCCCTTCTTCTGGGCTTCGGCCAGAACATGCAGGGCCAGTGTGGTCTTACCACTGGATTCGGGGCCGTACACCTCAATGATGCGGCCCCGGGGCACGCCGCCCACGCCCAGTGCCAGATCCAGGCCGATGCTGCCGGTCGAGATGGCATCCACCTGCATGGCGGCGTTATCGCCCAGCTTCATCACAGCGCCCTTGCCAAACTGCTTTTCGATCTGGGCCAGTGCCGTGGCCAGCGCATCCTTCTTGGCACCGGGATCGGTCTTCTGGGTCGCCGGGGCAACGTTGTTGTTCTGATTTTTTGCCATAGTGTCATGCTCCTTTGTCATCTGTTCCCGGCGCGGTGCGGCCAAACGCAGGCGCGGGCATTCCAATTCTTTCGGTACTAGTATAACACATTTTACAGATATTACAACAGGAAGTTGTAGATATTTTTATTGTTTTCTCGCCATCACACAGCGGTCATTGCCGCCAAAGTCTTTTCTGCACACGATATCCGTCCACCCGTTGGCGGCAAGCAGGGCCGTCACGGCCTCCCGCTGCTGCCAGCCGATCTCCAGGGCAAGGGCACCGCCGGGACGCAGGGCTTGCAGGTAGTGTTCCGCAATGGCGCGGTAAAATACCAGCCCATCCTCCCCTGCTTCCAGCGCCATGGCAGGCTCCTGCGCCACCTCGGGCTGCAGCGCGCCCATCTCGGCGGCGGTCAGGTAGGGCGGGTTCGACACAATAAGGTCCAGCTGCCTCTCCGGCAGGGTCTGCCAGTAGGTGAACAGATCTCCCTGCACCGGGGTGATGGTCAGTACCGGGGAGAGATGGGCATTCTGCTCCAGATAGCGGTATGCCGCAGGGCTCTTCTCCAGACTTGTGACCTGTGCCGCCGGGCAGAAGTGCTTCACGCCCAGCCCCAAACAGCCTGTGCCGGCGCAGAGGTCGAGCACCCGGGGTGCCTCCACCCCAGCCAGCATTCCGGCGGCGGCTTCGGCCACCACCTCAGTATCAGCCCGGGGGCAGAGCACGCCGGGGCCGACAGCCAGCTCAAAGTCAAGGAAGGGCCAGCTGCCGCAAAGGTATTGCAAAGGCTCCCGGGCCGCGCGGCGGGCCGTCAGGGCTTCCAGCCGCTCTGCCTGCTCTGCACTCAGCGGAGCATCGGCAAGGCGGGCATCCCCGCCCACTGCCAGCCGGAAGAGCTCGGCCGCGTCAAAATCCGCGTCGGGGCAGCCTGCGGCGCGCAGGCGTGCCTCCACCTCCCGGACTGCTCCCCGGGGCAGCATCCCTGCGGTTACCATCTGCCGTCCTCCGGGTCCTCGGGCAGAACCGGCGTGACGGCGGCAATGGCCACCTCGATCATGCTGTCGTCCGGCTCAAACACGGTCAGATGCTGCACCCAGATGCCGGGCTGCCGGATGATGCGGGTGGCGATGTTGTCCGACCTGCCGCACCACTTGAGCAGCTCGTAGCTGATGCCCATGACCAGCGGCAGGAGCAGCAGCTTGAACACCACCCGCAGGCTGGTGCTGGACCAGGGCAGCACGCTGTACAGGAACACGCTGACGATGACCACCAGGATCAAAAAGCTGGTGCCGCACCGGGGGTGGAAGCGGGTATATTTGCGGACATTCTCCACCGTGAGGGGGTCTCCGGCCTCGTAGCAGGCAATGGTCTTGTGCTCGGCCCCGTGGTACTCGAACACCCGGTGGATCTCCTTCATCCGGGAGATGGCAGCCATGTAGGTCAGGAAGATGGCGACCTTGAGCACCGCTTCCAGCACCACCTTGGCCCAGCGGCCCAGCGGCACCAGATGGTTCAGGCCCCCCACCAGCACCGTGGGCAGAACGGTGAAGAGCAGGATGGCAAACAGCCCGCCGATCACGGCAGCTGCCGCCAGCAGGATATCCTCAGCCTTTTTGCCCAGATGGTCGCCCACCCATTTTTCAAAGGCGGTCTCCTCTTCGGCGGGGTCGTAGTCATCCCCCATGCTCACCTGTGCCGAGTACATCATGTACTTGTATCCCATGATCAGGCTTTCGATCATCGAGATGGCTCCCCGCACCAGCGGGATCTTTGTCCACACGCCGTGGGTGGGGGTGGGCTCGACCTTGGTCTCAATGGTTCCATCGGGCTTGCGGACAGCACAGCAGATGTTTTTCGGGCCCCGCATCATAATGCCCTCCATCAGGGCCTGCCCGCCCACACTCGTCTTGAAGCGTTCCTTGTTCGGTTGATTCATTGGCTCTCCTATGGGGCGCTGCGGCCCCTCTCTATCGTAAAAAATACCCCTCTATCTTACCAGATAAATATGGACAATCTCTTATCGTTTGTAGATCGGCAGCCCCAGCGTGACCACTGTGCCCCGGCCCAGCGTGCTCTTGAGGTCCATGGTGCCGTCCAGTGCGGTCATAATGGAATCCACCAGCGCAAGGCCGATGCCGCTGCCCCGCACCGAGTTGCTGCCCTTGTAAAACTTGGTCTTGACGTTTTCCAGATCCTCCGGCGGGATGCCGCGGCCCTGATCGATGATCTCGATGAAGGCTTTGTACTCGCCCTGCCAGATCTTGACCGTGATGCGTCCGCCGGGGGCCGAATACTTGATGGCATTGTCCAGAATGTTGATGAACACCTGCCGCAGGCGGTCGGGGTCGGCGTAGACCGGAATCATCTCCTCCGGCTCCGCATAGGCCAGCAGAAGCCCCTCCCGCTGGATGCGCGCTTCACAGAAAAGGACAGCGTCCGTCAGCTCGGCCACAAGGTCCAGGGGGCGGCACTCCATTTTCAGGCGGCCATTCTGCAGGCGGCTGAAATCCAGCAGCTCCTCCACCATGTTGTACAGGCGGGCGGTCTCGTTGTTGATGATCTCCAGCCCCTTGCGGTAGTTCTCATCGGTGGGGTCATCCAGGGTGCGCAGGGTCTCCACCCATCCCCGGATGGAGGTGAGCGGCGTGCGCAGCTCATGGGAGACCGAGCTGATGAATTCGTTCTTCATCTTCTCCGTCTCTTCCAGTCCCTCGGCCATCTGATTGATGGTGCCGCGCAGGCGGTCCACCTCGTCCCGCTCGTCACCGGTCACAGGCAGGCGGACATCCAGTTCTCCCCGGGCGATGCTGGCGGCGATCCGCTCCACCTGCCCCAGCGGCACCACGATGCCCCGCACAAAGTACAGGCCAGAGGCCACTGTAAAGCCCAGAATGGCCGCCACCACGATCAGGCTGACGATGAAAACGCTCTTCAGCTGCGCCTGCACCAGCGTCAGGCTGGTGACAAGGCGCATGGCAGCCACGTCCTCGGCCGCATAGGGCACCAGACTGCACACAGCCATGACCGTTTCCCCGCTGGCGGTGCGGTAGATAGCCACACCCACGCCGTCCGGTGCATCCTGCGCCTTGTTAAAATCGTCCTGCACCACGATGCCGTCCGCACCTGTGCCGCTGGACGAGGCGATCACGCCGCCGTAACCGTCCAGCAGCATAAACTCATATTTGTCTTTATCCGCAAACTGCTCCACCATCCGGCGCAGGGCCACACTGCGGTTGGCCGCGGTCTTCTGGGCCGTGTCGCCGGTGTACATTTTCAGCTGACCGTTGATGGAGGAAAAACGCCGCATCATGGTCTGCTGGACGCTGTTGTAGTAGCTGCGGCCGAAGTTGTACACAAACATGCTTTCCACCAACAGCACCAGCAGCACCGTCAGGAACAGGCTTCCCCGCAGCCAGCGGCGGGTAATACCACTGCGCATTGCTTTTCCCCCTTTCTGTCAGTAATCCTGGCTCTCCTATTGGGAGAGCTGTCGAGCACAGCGAGACTGCGCAGTCTTTCTTTACTCCTCCCACCGGTAGCCGTAGCCCCACACTGTCATAATGTGGGTGGGGTGGCTGGGCTCATCCTCTACCTTCATTCGCAGGCGGCGGATGTTCACATCCACGATCTTCACATCGCCGAAGTAGTTCTCACCCCACACGCCCTTCAGGATCTTTTCCCGCACCAGCGCGATGCCGGGGTTGTGGAAGAACAGCTCCATGATCTGGAACTCCACTTGGGTCAGCTCGATCTGCCGCCCGGCCTTGAGGAGAACACGGCGGTTCTCATCCAGCACAAATTCCCCGCTGACCAGTGTGGTGGGGGCGCTTTCGTCTGCAGCGGAGCCGCCGCCCGAGCGGCCCACCCGGCGGCAGAGGGCCTCCACACGGGCCAGCAGCTCACTGACGCTGAAGGGCTTGGTCATATAGTCATCCGCGCCGATGGACAGGCCGCGGATCTTGTCCTGCTCCTGCCCCTTGGCACTCAGGATAATGATGCCGATCTTCTGGTCGGTGCGGCGGATGGTCTCGCAGAGCGAGAACCCATTCATGCCGGGCAGCATCACATCCAGAATGGCAGCATCACAGCCGGGCTTCTGCTCCAGCAGAGGCAGGGCGGCTTCGGCGCTGTCGGCCTCCACCGCCTCCATCCCCGCCAGCCGCAGGTTCAGCGCGATCATCTCGCGGATGCTGGCTTCATCCTCTACCACAAGTACCTTGACCATCTAAGACCTCCATATTTTTCTGCCTTCTCCCTCTGCCCAAGAGCACACGGAGAAGCATTTCACCTCAGAACACCCAGCCTGCATCCGGTAAACTTCTGCAAAACTGAGCGGCATCATCAATTCAACCGGTACAACGACCGGGACAGTCGATAGCTCTGATCCTTCAGCACCACGTCCGGCCCAAACCTGGCCTGCATCTGGCGGGATGCCACCACGCCCAGGCGGGTCCAGCCCGCCGCGCTCTCGCTGGAAGGGACCAGGCGCATGGTCAGCACCAGCTTGCCCTCGTCCACAGTGCGCAGCTCCACGGCTTCCTCTCCCTCAGTGCTGTCGGTGAGCATCAGGTTGCCCTCCCACTCAGCGGGCAGCTCAATGTAGCAGCTGCTCTCCTCGTCCAGCAGGCCGAAGCTCTTTTCCGGCTCCGGGCTGGTGTAGTCCATCCAGACGATAAAATCCATTCGTCGGCTCTGGCTCAGGTTCAGCAGACCCGCTTCGTCAGGCTGCGTGGGGATCTCCACGATGCCGTCGCCGTCCAGATCCCGGCTGACCAGCGTGGAGACATTGCGCAGGGACGCATTGTACAGCTCACTGGTGCTGATCTGCTCCGCGGGCAGCATCTGCTGGCTTTCCTCATCGAAGTAGAGCAGCACCGTGGCCAGATTGTTGCCCGAAAGACCGGTCCAGCCGTCCAGTACCAGATAGCGCTTGCCGTCGGCTCCCAGGCCCGCCGCCACAGCGGCGCAGCCCGAGAACTTATCTGCCGAAAGGCCCATGACAGCCACCTGCTGGAACATCCCGTCCCGGTCAACGGTCAGCAGCTCGATCTGCACCCCGCCATCCTCCAGCGTGGACATCAGGATCAGATCCTCGTTGCCGCCGCCGGTGATATCCTCCACCAGATACTGCTCATAGGACTGTTCCAGAATGGCATTGACCGTGCCGTTCTCGTAGGAGTACACCGCCAGATAGCTGTCCCCCTGCGCGGCGAGGTACCCCACCACCAGCTGGGTGGCGGCACCATCCTGCAGCTGTGCCAGCCGGACATTGTCCACTGTATCCGCCAGACCCTCGATGCTCTGGCGGACCTGCCACACGCCTGCGGCATCCTTCTGCAAAAATGCAATGCAGACGTTGGAGCTCTGGGCCGTGGTGTAGAGAACAGCGGCATCCTGCTGGCCGTCACCATCCAGATCCTGCAAAAGGAACGGCGAGAGCAGCTCCCCCTGCATCGGGTATTTCAGCTGGGCGCTCTCCCCCAGCCATTCGTTCAGGGCATTTTGCAGTGCACCGTAGTCACCCGGAAGGCGCGGGGCACGCAGCAGCTCCTCTACCTGCACATTTTCCGACATCGGAAGGCCGCACGCCGAGAGCAGGCCCATCATGCAGCCTGCACTCAGCACCAGAAACCGTCGTCTTTTCAACCGCCGCCCCTCCCTTCTGTGGAAAATTCGCAAAGTCGTACAGAAATACAGTATAATTATAGCATTCTTGCCCCGCCATCACAAGCCCCAGCTGCTAACGCCCAACCGGGCAGCGGGGTGTTCCCAAAGCAAGTGTCCGCTGGGGTGGGACCCTGCTGCCGCAGGCAGTAGGGCGGGCGATGGAATGGCCCGTTTCACTTGCGAGGGAAAGCTGCCCGCTGGCCGTTACTGCTCGCTTTTAGGAGCAGCAGGCTCGTCCTTTTTAATGAGTGCGCTGACCTTTTCCACCAGTTCGGGGATCATGGTCAGCGCGCGGTCCACGGTGTTGTTGCCGTCAGAGAGCTGGATGGTGCGGACGCAACCGTCCTTGACCACCAGGAATGCCACGGGCTGGATGTTGACACCCGCGCCGGAGCCGCCGCCGAACAGATCCTTGTTGGCGGCGTTCTTGCCGTCGAAATCGGTGCCGGCAGAGGCAAAGCCGAAGCTCACCTTGGACACCGGCAGGATGGTGGTGCCGTCATCGGTGATGATGGGCTTGCCGACGATGGTGTTGGAATCCACCATCTGACGGATCTTGTCCATCGTAACGTTCATCAGGTTTTGAATGGGATGCTCAGCCATAAATTCGGCCTCCTTACTTCTATATCGGGGAGCGAAACACCGCTCCCACAGAACCACTTCCCTGCCCTGTACGGGCCGGGACGCGGACGCACCATACAAAAATATTATACCCGAGCTAGATAAAAACGTCCAGTACCTTTTCGCGCCAGAACGCGTACAGAACGCGCAGAAGCGTGAAAACGACGGCATAGGCCCGGGCCGTGACCCGGAAGGAGACGTGATCCTTTACGGTGGGCTCGGCGCTGCCGAAATCCGGCAGGAGCCGGAGCTGCTCAAAGTCCAGATAGAGGAACCGGTCCAGGAAACCCAGCGTCGGGTAGAGCCAGGCGTTCAGCCTGCCATAGCTGCGGGCAGCCTCGGCAGGGTCTTCGCCCCGGACACCGAGGACAACGTCGATCCGGGTGAAGCGCAGGGAGCCGATGATGGCCCGGGTAAGCTTTCCCGCCCCTTTTAAGATGGTGCAGACGATCTGCAGGGTCAGCTTCGCCTTCTGGCGGGGCGGGGCTTCCTTTTTGGGCTTCTGCCCGCCGGACGCTTTCTTCTTTTTTTCTTTTTTCTTTTTCTCCGGCTTTTCCGGCGCGGGATACCGGAACACCGGGAAGGTGATGCCCAGTGCACCAGCCTTTACCTGAAAGATGCCCTCCGCCCACTGCACATCGGCGCAGAAGGGGCAGAACATGAGCAGCAGACCCAATACCAGCACCACCAGCAGCAGGATGCCCACTCCTTTTAAGAGGAACAGCAGCACCGTACCGATACCAGCGAGAACACTCCACAGGACGCTCATTGGGCCGCCTCACTTTCCGTGCCCCGCACCGGGGGCAGATCTTCCAGACTGGACAGGCCAAAGCACCGCAGGAACACATCCGTGGTGCGGAAAGCCACCGGCCTGCCGGGCAGGTCGAGACGGCCCGCCTCTTCAATGAGCCCCTTTTCCAGCAGACCCGACACGCTGGAGGAGGAATCCACGCCGCGCACCTGCTCGATGAAGGCGCGGGAGACAGGCTGGTTGTAGGCGATGACGGTCAGGGTCTCCATGGCCGCAGGGCCCAGCGGGATGGAGCGGCGGGTGTCCAGCACACGGCGGATGCACTCCGAAAATTCCGTTTTGGTGGCCAGCTGCCAATGGGTGTTCAGGTGGAGCAGGCACAGGCCGCTGTCCTCTTTCTGGCAGCGCTCGTGCAGTGCTTCCAGCGCAGATTCCACGCTGGCGGTGGGCAGCTGCAGTGCCTGGGCCAGCTTGTCGGCCCCGATAGGCTCCGCGTAGGCAAAGAGCATTGCTTCCACTGCGGCACGAATTTGTTTCTGATTCATTGCTCCTCCTTTGTGCGGTCGATGCGGCCCCGGCGCATCTTCAGCTCGCCCTCCGGGCCAAGCGTCACACGGCCGCCGCGCACCAGCTCCAGCAGTGCCAGAAAGGTGGCCACATTGGCCCCCCGGGTCTGGCGGCGGGAAAACAGCTGGTCCATCTTTTTTGCACCGCCTGCAATGAGCTGGCGCAGGATGTAGACCACCCGGCTGCTCACCGAGACCTGCGGGGCCGACACCAGCGGCTCGAACTGCTGCTGGGTGGGCATTTTGCGGACAGTGGTGCGCCCCATCAGGGCCTGCCAGCAGTCTGCCAGCACCTGCGGCGAATGGAAGAGATCATAGGTGTTGTCCCATTCCAGCCGGGCCGGGGTGCGCACGAACACGGTATATTCCTCTCCCCGCTCCCGCAGACGGGCGGCCATCCGGCGGCACTGGTCATATTCAATGAGCTGGCCGGTGAGCTCCTGCTTCATCCGCTCGCCCTCTTCACTGCGGGGCAGCAGCAAATAGCTCTTCATCTCCACCAGGTGGGCGGCCATCTCGATAAAGGCGCTGGAAATTTCAGGGTCGGTGCTCTCGACCGATTCCACCGCGCGGGTGTACTGGTCGATAAGCTCCAGAATGGGGATGTTGTGCAGGTCCATCTTGTGCTTCTGCACCAGCGTGAGCAGCAGCTCCAGCGGGCCCTCAAAATCCTCCAGACGGAAGGTCAGTTCTTCTGCCACTCAGATCACCGTCCCGATGGTTGCATAATACGCAGAATAGGCGATCTGGTCGATGTAGCCGGTGCCGAGATCCAGCAGATCCCAGACCACATCATTGAAGGTGCCCAGCACGCCATCCAGCACACCGGCCCAGACAGCCGCCAGCAGGATGACGAAGATGACGCGCTCGTACCGCATGATCTGGAAGTAGATGCGCTGGGGAAGCACCACCAGCAGGATGCGGCTGCCGTCCAGCGGCGGGATGGGAATGAGGTTGAACACCGCAAGGCCCACATCCATCATCACTAAGTATTGGAGGAAGCGGGCTGCGAAAATCGTGATCATGGTGGTAGGGGCCCAATAATACAGGATCTTCCACGCCACCATGCCGAGGTAGGCCAGCAGCAGGTTGGCCGCCGGGCCTGCCAGCGCGGTGAGGGCCATGCCCCACTTGGGGTTTTTGAAATTGCGGGGGTCGGTGGAAACAGGCTTTGCCCAGCCCACCCCGGCAAAGATCATGCAGAGGGTGCCCACGAGGTCAAAGTGGCGGAACGGGTTCAGGCTGATGCGGCCCTCCCGCTTTGCGGTGGGGTCGCCCAGCAGCCAGGCGGCCAGCGCGTGGCCCGCCTCATGGAACGGGATGGCGATCAGGGTCACCAGTGCCCGGATGAGATAATACATTCCTTGTGCGGTCATTCGTTTCTCCCTCGGTTGGATTTTATCCTATTGTACTATTTTTTCGCTTTTGGGGCAAGGGTTTGGCCCTGCAAGAAAAAAGTTGCGGAAAAATCAAATTTGCTCTTGCTTTTTCTCCGCATCTCTGGTAAAATAGTCAAGCTGATTATTTTGAATTCCATACTTCACTGTAGGAGGTGCAAGTACCATGGCTAAGTGTGAATGCTGCG
>OFMV01000761.1_pt1 | contig 28338 bp, 19 predicted proteins | sample 1541881 | NCBI WGS metagenome assembly OFMV01 (sample SAMN04209220, study PRJEB22552) | human gut metagenome | biome: gut; material: feces | host: Homo sapiens | place: USA: Oklahoma
GTCTATCTCGCGGTATATGTCGCGTCGCCATGTCACGTCCTCGTCCATCGCTTTCTGCGTAGGGAACGATATCTGGGCGCGCACGCTCAGTCCCTGGTCTTTCTGCTGTTGCTGCTGAGCCTGCTCGCGGCGACGTGCCGCAGGCTGTGCCGAAGCTATATCGGCACAGAAGAGGGCGGCGAGGAGTATTGTCAAGAATTTATTCATTGTTTTGTTTTTTGTTTTCTAGGGTTGCTAGGGGACTAGACTTTCTATGGGTTCTAGGTTTACTAGGTTTACTAGGGTTATAGCTTTATTTCACTATAACCTCCATTGATCCGTTCAACTTGCGTGTGATGCCGTCGGGACCTACCGCTGTGATGCGCGAGATGTAGAAGCGCTTGCCTCTTGAGAGCTTGCGGAAGGTGTCGCGCTGTCGCTCCGAGAAGTTGCCGCCAGCCGAAGCCATCGGCACAGCGTTACCCATGTTGTCGAAGAATACGGTCTCGAAGCTCACAACCTTGAACTGTATGTCGAGGATGCCGTCGTCGATGGCTGCCTTGATGCCCGGAGCGCTCATGATAGAAGCCTTGGCGAGTCCGCCACCACGGAAGCGATCGGTGCCAATCTGCATGTATGCTGCCGGGTCGGGGAGCTTGCGCACATGGAATGTGAACTTGCCCATCTGACGCGACTTGCCGTTGGCGTTGGATGCTACGGAGATAGTAACGTCACTGCCCACTGCCGACGGACGCGCTATGTACTTGCCCATGCCGATAGAGCGGAACGAACCGCCTGACATTGAAGCCGACACGGCGTTGAGCGGTACGCCCGGTATGCTGACGCTTATCGGGTTGTCGTAGCCGGCGTAGAGCACGTTCATGAGGTCAGCCGACACGGTTGCGCTTGGTGCTACGACGGTGTATTTCTGCGTGAAGTCGCGGCGGATGACGTTGCCAGCACCATCGCGCATGGTGATGTATCCGCCGAACTGATGCTCGCCGACGGCACCTGCCGTGAAGCGGTAGAGTCCGCTATTGATGCGCTGTCCGCCTACGTATATCTCTGGCTGTTGTGTGGTGTCTACGGCTGCCATGACGATTTGTGCCGAGAACTGGTCGCCACTGATGATGGTCTTCGACTCGGGTATGACGAACGCCGAGAGCTTGTTCACGCGGATGTCCTTCATGTCGATGTTTGCAACGAGCGTGTGCAACACTTCGCCTTCGGCGTAGCGCACGTCGCTCTGCAGCTTCGAGAGCAGTGTTACGGCACCTGCTACGGGCATGTCCTCGAACATATACTCCTGCCAGTTCTTGCCGAGCGTGTTTGCGTTCTTCGGCACCTTTGTCGTGAGGTTGCTTTCTATTATCTTGCGCTGATGTGGGTCGGTAACCATCTTGAGGATACGCTCGCGGAACGTGTTGATGGCGTCGTAGAGCTTCTTGCCCTGTCCGGTGCCCGGTGCGAGCATCACATGACTTGCTGCTTCGAGGTTGTCCTTGCTCTTTATGTCATAGATATTACCGTCCTTGCCGTCTGCCTCGCGCACAATCTGCACTTTCAGTGCCTGTGCGAAGTTGTACAGCGAGTCGCTCATGCGCTTCACCGTCGTAGCTTTCTCGAACCACTCCTTCACTTTCTGCGGGTTCTTATTCATCTGTTCGGCGAAGTTGTTGTAGAGCACCTCGTTCTCCTTTGAGGAGTTGGCAGTGGTACGGTTCAGACTCTCCTCCACGATAGAGAAGCCGTTGAGCACTTCCGAGGAAATGTTCAGGGCAAGCATCGCCATCAGCACCACATACATGAGGTTAATCATCTTCTGGCGGGGGGAGATATGTTTTTTCTTTATTGCCATTCTTAGGTTCTTTACCTTTTTACTCTTTTACTTTTAAGTTCATGTTGACAGTCATCGCCTCAATCATGCGAGCATAGATGCCGTTGAGCTGCTCAATCTGCTCAGCCATGCGCTTGCTCTGCTCGTTGATCTGGTCAATAGTGCCAATCTGTTGGCTTGCACCCTTAAGCTGCATCTCGTATATCTTGCAGATGCCGGTGAGTGTGCGGTTGAGATTCTCCATCTCCTCGCTGTCGCGTGTGAGTCGTGCGCTCTGGTCGGACACCTTCTGCAGGGTCTCGGTGAGTCGCTTGAGCTCGTCAAGATAGTTTGCCTGCGCGTCAGCAAGCTGCATAGCCACCTCGTGGTTGGCTGCCAGCTCGGCTGCTGCAGCGGCTGTCTGTGCAGCTTCGGGCGATACAACGGTCTGTGTGCCACCTACTATAGTCTGTGTGCCACCTACTGTAGTCTGTGTGCCACCTACTGTAGTCTGTGTTGCGCCTTCAGAAGCCGGTGCTGCGCTAACATTAGCTGTGTTTGCAGTGCCGCCACCTATTATAATAGTGCCACCGCTGCTTACGCCAGCACCACCGACTACAGAACCGCCACCTGCAACTTGCACGCCGGCGTTGTATGCAGCCTCTGCTTCAGCCTCCTCGCGGTCTATCTCCTCCTCGTCGATGTGAGTTGGGAGGTCTCTGCCTTCCTGCGTCTTGTCGAACGGACGGTCGAAGGCTGAGATGAAGAACACGAATACCTCGGTGCCCATACCTGCGAAAAGCATGATGTTGGCACCCGGCAGGTGGGTGAGCTTGAAGAGCGTACCAAGGATTACGACTGAAGCACCCCAGCTATATGCGTAGTTGAGGAATGTCTGTCCGGGGACACTGTCCATCCACTTCTGCAAGTGGTAGACTATGTTGAATTTGCTATAAATTGTCATATTTCTTTATTTTTTATTGTGAGAATATATAGGTTTGTGAGTGTTGTGTAGATATCTCACCACCTCAACTTCTCACCATCTTCAACTTACTTCTTTTTTCCTTTTGCTTTAGCACTTGATGTGTTTGCTAAGCTGCGTACACAGCGGAAGCCGATGTAGCAGCGTGGCTGGTTCTGGTATTCCCATGTGCGCCATGCTGAGCGTATGAACGACTCGGGATCTTTCCACGAACCACCGCGTACGCTCTTCTTCTTGAGTCGGTAGGGGTCTTCCTTTGCTGCGTTGTACTGTAGGGAAGGGTTAAAGTCGTTCATCGCCTCTACGCCTGCCTCGGTGTACACGGTGCTTGTCCATTCGGCTACGTTGCCTGCCATGTCGAAGAGTCCGTTGCTATTAGCTCCGTATATGCCCACCTTCGATGTGATGAGGTTGCCGTCCTTGGTGTAGTTGCCACGGTCGGGTTTGAAGTTGGCGAAGAAGCATCCGTCGCCGCTCTTCACGCTTTGGTCTTCCCACGGGAATTCGGTGCCTTCTTTTCCGCGTGCTGCATACTCCCATTCAGCCTCTGTCGGCAGGCGGTAGCGTTGTACGTAGCGTGCCTCCGGACCGAGACCTTTCAGCAGATAATCGGTGCGCCATGCGCAGAAGGCGTTTGCCTGCTCCCATGTGACGCCCACTACTGGGTAGTCGTTGTAGGCAGGGTTAGAGAAGTAGTTGCGCAGATATGTCTCGTTCTCGGCGTTTCGGAAGTCGTTCACCCAACAGGTGGTGTCTGGATATACATTTACTATATATGTGTTGAGGAAGTCCCACGGACCACTCAGCGGTCGGTTGATAGTCTCGCGGACGATGCGTCCCTCGTCGTCGATGTATGCGGTGTCCTTTGATATCATCACCACCTCGTCGGGGTTCACCTCGATGTCGGTGTTGAGGTTGCGTTCCTCGGGATTGAGTCGGTTGCGACGCAGAGCAGCTGCAGTGTAGTCGTACACCTCGTAGCGGTAGTTCATCTGACGGTAGTCGAGCATCTTCTCGCCGGTGATAGGGTTACGAGTATATACGCTCTCGATAGCGCGTAGCTCGTCCTCGTTGGGTTTGCGCGGCAGTTGCTTCTTCCAGTTGAGGTGTGGTGTGACGGGGTCGCCGTTCTTGTCCTCGGTGATCATGTATGTCTCGTCGCCACCGTACTGTGGATCGGCGAGGCGTGTGCGGATGATACTGTCGCGCACCCATACCACGAACTGCTTGTACTTGGAGTTGGTCACTTCGGTTTCGTCCATCCAGAAACCGTCGACGGAGATGTCCTTCACAGGTGTCTGCTTACCCCACAGGCTGTCTTGCTTCTCAAGACCCATGCGCAGGTAGCCGCGTCCTACGCGCACCATACCGTAGGGTGCGGGCTCGGCGAACGAGCGTCCGCTCACGCCCACCACTTCGCCACCGCGTCCTGCCGACGAGGCTGCCTTGCTGCCGAAGCAGCCGGTGAGAATCATGGTGAGTGCCATGATGCTTAATAGTAATATGCTTTTTGTTGCTTTCATCTATTGTTGTTTTTTTGTTTTCTTTTTTGAGGGGTGAGGGTAGGAGGGGTAAGCCTTTCTAAGCCTCTTTATGCCTTTCTAAGCCGAGGGGCTACAGCACTCTCACGCTCTTGTGCATGTTCTTGCCCTTCTTCTGTAGGTTGAGATCCATCTGGTAACCTACGAATATCTCGTGGCTTCCGTTGCCGGGGTTGATAGCCGAGGTGTATATCTCGTATGAGTAGCCGAGTACGATGCCATGGAACTTGCCGCCGATGAGCACCGTTGTGGATATTGTCGGGGCGTAGCTGAGTCCGGCGTAGAACATCTTCTTCTCGTTGGTGTAGGTGAAGCGACCTGTGATGTCGCCACGATAGCCCGAGAGGTCGGTGCGAAAGAGGAACGATGGTTGGATGCTCAGGAACGGGTTGCGCAGGCGTATCGTTGCGCCACCAGTGAGGTAGTAGGTGGCGTCCACCTGTAGCTCGTTGGTCTCGCCGAGCTGTACACAGGGCGAGTTGAGGTGCTGTGCCGAGATGCCTACGTACCAGTTGCGGTGCGAGTAGTAGAGTCCGGCTGCAAGGTCGAGCGAGTTGCCCTCTATCTTTGATGACGAGAAGGCTGGGTCGTTCGACTCCTCAAGGTCTACCTTTGTGCCGTCGAATGTCTCGCTGAGCAGTCCGGCTGAGATGCCGGTCGACAGCTGTCCGCCGAACAGTTTGAACTTGAAGGCGTATTGCAGAGCGAGGCGTTTGTGGCTGAACAGACCAATCTGGTCGTTCATCAACTGTATGCCTGCACCATGAAACTGCTTCAAGAGCAGAAACTGTGCGTCGGCACCAGCGTACATCGTGTTAGGGTTACGCTTAAATCCAGCCAACTCCATGGCGTAGGCAGCCGCGATGTTGAGCTTCGGCGACTTGCCCACGGCTGCGGCATTGAACGAGGGTTCCATGTCGAAGTAGTGGCTGAACGATACGTCGTACTGGGCTTGGCTCTCCATCGAGACAAGCGATAGTATCGTCGTTATTATTATGTATCCGCGTTTAAACACGTAAGTATAACGTCTGTTTATTAATATTATTGTGAAATGGCGAAGTTTTTTGCTTCGCGAGGTTTACCAATGGCTGTCTTTACCGAATATCTTGCGTATGCGGTTGACGATTGAACGCCCGATGTGTGCGAAGTTGCCGTAGCGCAGATTGAGCACCAACTCCTCCATTGAGCGTCCGAACTTTATCCATCTATGTCCGTAGGCGTATGTGCGGTACACCTGCTCCTTGAAGTCGACATCCTCTATCACATACGGCGGATGCTTCAGTTCGCCCTCCAGCTCGAAGCGTTGCATTGTGAACAGTCGGCGCAAGCGGCGTGGCATGGTCAGCAGCGAGCCGGTGTAGTGGGTGGAGCCGTCGGTGGCTCCGAGGTTGTTGATGAGGTTGTGCGAGGGCATAATGGCGAGTCCTGAGTTCATCACCATCGATGCCCAGAATATCGTTTCGTAGTATTCCTTGCCCGATGCGCGATGGTCGTAGCAGGCGCGTAGCGTGTCCTCGCAGTAGCGACGTTGGCGCATTATCTTTCTGAGTTGTCGCATCGCTGTGCGGTCGTCGAGGAACGGGTATCCTGGCTCCCACTTGTCGATGACGCGGCGCCACGATGCCCATCCCCAGATTGAGAATACGGAGGTGAAGAGGTAGTCGTAGGGATAGTCCTTAAGCTGCTCTTCGGGGTTGAAGCCTGCAATCATCCATATGCGCTCGTCGTTCTCGTAGCGGTCGAGCATCTCCTTGCAGAACGTGAAGAACGACTGCGACGGCACGTCGTCGTCCTCGAGCACTATGCACTTGTCGACGAACGAGAACGCCCACTTCTGCGATATGTACTCCGAGGGGTCGCAGCCGTAGTTGCGCTCCTGGTAGAGGCGTTGCACGTCGCACTCCCAGTCGATATTCTCTACAACGCGGCGGCAGGCTTCAATGCCAGCCATATCGCGCTCACCGCGCGGTCCGTCCTGATAGAGGAACAGCTTCGAGGGACGCGCCTTGCGCACTTCCGCAAACACCTTGCTGAGGTGGTCGGGGCGGTTGAAGAAGAGGATGAGTACTGCTACATCAGTCTTGTATGGTTGCATAAGCGTTGCGATTTAGTCTATTCAATTCTACAAAATTACAGAAATTTGACTATAGAACGGCAAAGCTATGATGTTTTTTTCGCATAACCCAAACTTTTTCAGTAAATCTGTATAAGGAATATAGCTATTTGATATTAAACAAGTTAGAAGGATTACCTTGTTTTGGGGTAATGATTTGGCAACCGTTCTAATTGCCGTGGTCTGCATCGCTTTGCTTGTTTGGGTAACTCTTACGGATGCAAATATACACAAATAAAGCGGACGAAAAGAAGAATATGGCATTTTCCTTTCGTCCGCCTTACATTTAATCAATGATTTCAAAACGTACCAGCATGGAATATTTTTTCTTGATGGTGCGGAAGTTGTCGAATGAAGAAGCATCGGATGACAGGACATTGCTTTGTGCAAACGGGAACATATTATTGCTGCTCCCTTCTTCTACAATACGTATCACGTTACCCAGTCTCTTACCCAACGCCTCCACCAAATAGGTTGCTTTCCGTTGAGCGGCTTTCAGTGCTTCAATCTTCCCCTTTTGGTGATAGGCAAGTATATCCTTGTTCTCCAATTCACCGATGCGCATGGTGTGGATACCTTTCGTATCAATGTGCTTGACGATTTCATTTATCTGATTGAAGTCGGTCAGTGTAATATCAAACTTCTTGGAAACCAAGAAGTCCTGCCCTTGCTGCCGCCAATAATCGCCGATTTCTTCTGTCCGGATAGCATTTTGTGGGATGCCTGCTTGGGCAATGGCTTCTCTCAATCCTTGTTCTATCTCTGCCAAAGGCACTTTGGTGCGGTATTCTTCGGGCTTCGATTTCCCGTCGAATTCTTCCTCGAAGTATTCACGGATTTCAATCAGATAATGGATTCTGTCGGGTACAATTTCTATTTCCGATGTACCTGTCACTTCAATGTACCGTTCATTGGTTTGCGCTTGCAAGGAAAAGGTTGCCAATAGACTGATAATGAATACTGATAATCTTGTTTTCATAAAGCTATTTGATTTCAAATTCTGCACTTAATTCTATATACTCTCTTTTCGCGGAGAACGATTTACATATCCGGTATTTCCCTTTGGGAAGATAATAGTACCTGCCGACGGGGAAACGAAAGCAATACAATAAAGGTGCTTTTTGCTTGTTAAACCCATCATCAAACCAACTTCTGTCACCTTTTGTTTTAGCTATACCCCATTCTTTCCCGTTCCATTGTTCTAATTTCCAACCTCTTCCATACATCAGCGAAACAGGTGTCGGGTTTGCAACGAACACATTAACGATTTGTACATTCTCCCCATAAACAGAACATTCCGTCCACATGGAAACTGGTTTGTCTTTGTACTTGTCCGACAAATCTTCGACATACCAAAGGTAACACTCTGGCGTATCATAGATGACGGTGTCTTTATCCGCTGATACAACTTGGATGCTTGTAACCGTATCGTTTCCTCCAATGATAGCCAATTCTTTGTCCGGTGTTGCTTCCGGCTGGAACTGTTGCCGCTTGTTGGTGCAACTCAGGCAAACGGCACTTGATAACATTGCTACTAAAATTATAGTTCTCATTGTATAATCTCTCCTTTCTTGTTAATATATTGCCATTTATCACTTACCCATTCGCGATGCTCTCCGTCAAATATCGCTTTCTCTTCTCCTGTAAATGTAACTTTTGCTTTGCCGTTCTTGAATGGGAAAGCAAATTTGAATTGAGGTTCAATGACTACATTGCCCAAAGAATCGGCAAAACCTATCAGTTCGTTCTCATCCGTGATACGGAAAAGTCCTTCACGGATATAATCGGGTCCGTTATCGCATTTGAACACAGAGAACAATTCTTGGCCTTGATTGTTTATGCAAACAATCCGTGCGTCCTGCTTGTTCTCATACACAAAACCGATGTCCCGTATAGTGTCTGTTTCGCAGAATTTGTATTTGCCGTATGGCACAATGGTATCGCCTTGTTCATTCAAATAGCATATAGGGACATCGACCTCAAGACGTTCTTCAGTTGTGTGGGCAATCAAACACCTGTCCTTCTTAAAAATTATAGGTATAGTCCATACAGATTCCCTATATTCTCCTTTCCCGTAGTAATTGATGGTAGGCATCCAGCGGGGCATCTTTCTGATGATGTTCAATACTTGATTATCCCAATCTTCAATGCTACAGCTTCGCAGGGTTTTGGCTTCATATACTTCCCCATACGAGTTAATCCGCACCGTATAGATGCCTCTCACCTGCTTCTTGTCCCCCAACAGCGCTGGGTCATATACCAGCCGTTGGGTGATATACTCTTGTGCAGACCACGGCTTCGCTTCTTGGAAATAAGCGACTGTTTCCCATTCAACGAAGCACTGTTTCAATTCTTCTTCCGCAATGCTGTCCGCCTTTATCCTATCCCTATAGTGTTGGGGCAAGAAAGGCACATACACCGTATAGAAACATTCCATCCGCTTGCCGTCCTTATCCCTGCATGGTAAGCAATGCGGCAATTCCCTTGTCAGTCGGATAACTTCTTTGTCGAATTTTTTATGTATGGTGGTCAATATATTAATGCCGCGCGATAACCCTAATGTATCGATAGAGAACATAACTACGGAATATCCGGCTTGGTTCTTCTTCAATAGCTCTTCGGGATAAACCATTTGGGAAGTGTAATATTTCTCCAAATCGTAATCCCATTTCGCCCATCGGGGAGGCTCTATGGTTGACAAGTCTTTGATTGGCTTTCCGGATATTGAGGCAATGCCCTTGTTCCAGATGTCCTCTTTGCGCCAGATACTGTCCAGCCGATTTTCATTCTCACGCATCTTTGCAGGCGAATTAACGATATTGATGTATTTCACCGCCCCAACACCTATTGTCATCCTTTCCGGCAAGTAAAGGATAACCAGTGTACTGTCTGTGAGTTCGAGTATTTTATATTGTTTACGGTCATACGTTTTGATGGTATCACCGCATATCCCGTAGGAGGTTTCAATCGTGTCTGTTTTCCCCTTGTACAAGAATGTAGACCTCCAAACATGGTCGCGAAACTCCATTTCCGTGACATATTGTTTTTCGTCCGGCAATTTTGCCCGCCAGATTTTGTTTTCCAATAAGACAAGCGTGTCTCCCTGAACGGTGTTTTCTTGTGCTTGGACAACACAGACGGTCGCAAGTAAAAGTATGAAGGCGAAGAATCTTTTCATGACACGATACATTGATAATATGACAAAAATAGCGAAAAGGAATAACCTAATCAATTATTAGACTATTCCTTTCCCGTTAGGTTTAAGCAAATTAACTCTTATTGTCGAAGACTTTTCCTGCTTCGAGGTGATATGACAGTCTTTCGCATGGATGCGTATAGCCTATCGAACTGCTCCCTGAACCATTCACCAATCAATTGCCCGTTGATGGCAAGTGCAAGTTTAGAGCTGTCTTTCGGGTCTTTCACCATTTGGAAGCCAGCCTTCTCGGTCTTGAACTTCCGTTTGTGTTCCTCCGAATAGAGTTCGCCCTCGTAGAATAGCGGCTTGCCACTGATGAGCGTAGCGGTCTGCCTCTCGTTGAAACCGACTTTAAGGCAGAACTTCTCCATATACACCAATTCTTGGAACAGCGGAAACCATGTTTGGGCTTTTGAAATGATGGATTTCAAAAATGATACCTTCTTTTGGTGTTCCGCTTCCTTGTCCGTTATTTCCTTCCGATGCTTGGCTTGCATTTCCATAAGCTGGCGGTTGTGTTCCTCCTGCTGCCACTCAATCTGTTGCTGCAATAGTTCTATTCTCTCGTCACGGGCTGCAACCTCGCTTTGCAGGGCATGATTGTCGGCTTCCAACTCCTTGAGTTTGCCGCTGCCGAAAAGAGAGCCGACCTTTGCCACAAGTGCGGTCTTAGCTTCCGTCTTGGCGGCTTCCAGCTTCTCCGACTTGATTTCCCGTTTCACTTCGTCAAGCTGTTGTTCCGCCTGTCGCTGTTCGGTCTGCAACTGCTGCACGTTGGCTTCCAGTTCTCCCGTATGCCGTTTCAAATCACGGTAGTATTGGGCGGTTGTCGTATGGCGTGCTTCCGAGCCACGCACACCACGTTGCAAGCCATATTTCTCCATTGCTTTTGCGTAACTGTCGTGGTAGGCAACGAGTTTATCACGTGTCAGCACGTCATCGGCACACAGGCGCACGGTATTGGCTTTCTTGCGGTACGAGCGTTTACCTTCCGTCTGCTTTTTCTTGGCTTTCCTGCGCTCTCCTGTTACTATCGGTACAACAGTGGCATGAATGTGCGGTGTGTGCTCATCCATGTGCAGGACTGCCGAAACGGTATTTTCCTTGCCGAAGGTGCGATGAAGCCATTGAAGGTTGTCATCACACCATTCGTCAAGTCTGCCCTCGTCCTGTATTTTCATCATATCCTCGTGCGTACCCGAAAGCACGATTCTGATTGCCCGTACTTGGTCGGGGGTTATCTTACGTTTGATGCCTGCCGTACGGATACGGTGGCTTATTGCTTCGGTACGGTCGGACACTCCATCGGGAAACTCCACCAGTTCACGGTTGAGATGTGTACGTGTAGGGTCTGCGTTCTTGGGTATGGTCTTACGTTCTATGTGGTCGGATGCGCCCGTGTCAGCCGAGCCTTTCGCTTTGTTGATTTGAATGCTTATATATCCCATGCTTGTTTTTCGTTTTCAGGTTTGACAAATTGGTTTGTTGGTTCCCGTCTGCTGCGGTCATGCCGCATGGCAAACGGGGGTGTCCAGAGGGGTGTAACCCCGTTGGCTCATTGGGGCGTTTTTAGCTGTGCTTGCACTGCGTAAAGAAAATGCCCTAATGAGCTATGGCTTTTCTGTTCTCAAAAGCCTGTGAGAGTACCAGCGGTATAGGCAGACCTTTTGATATGATACGCCTTTCCTTGTCGGCTGGTCGGACAGCAGGTAGGTCGGATGTCAGACCAGCCTGCGGATAGTGGCATTTCCTTCCGTTCGTATGTCCGGCAGACTTGTTGGTGGATAAAAATCCGATGAATTGATGAGTTGATAGGATAATAGACTGATAACCATAATGATATACATTCATCATTGTTTCATCAAACCGCTCGCCAAAAGAAAAGTGATGTAGAGTGCGGTGTGTCCTTTCTCTTTTCATCAGCCCGATTCTCTTGTTGAAAGGTTGATGAAGACGTAAGTTGCTGTTTCTCTTTATGTTTATATATACTTTCATCATTTCATCAAAATATCAGAATTTTTCCAGTTGTGTTTTGTTTATTGTGTAGTAACGTCCTATTCCTCTTATCGGTGAATAATGACAATCCCGATTTACAATCTTGTAGAGAGTTGTACCTACGCAAATGATTTCTTTTTTTCTTCATGTTCTTGATACAGGTTTTAGTGCTGCCTACATTCTGTCGGCAACGGGTTAAACATGATTGCAAAGCTACGGAAGTGTCGGTAAAATCTTGATACGCAAATCTATGCGGAACGGCGCAAAACAGGTCATGCAAAAAGAAAATGCAGTATAAACGGGTGGCTCTTTCAGGTAAAAGGAGATAAAAAAGCCCGAAGTCGTGGAATATGCACTTCTTCGGGGACTGGTTGTTGCAGATAATTACAGATTGACTGACGCACTGATTAACGGATTTAATGACTTCATGTCGTCACTACGTCAGATTAAACCGTTAATCATCAAATGGCTGAACATAAAAAGTTCATTCTAACATTCATTCGACATCCTGTTATTCATTGACACCAGCAGGACTTGTTTTTCTTTTCGGCGGCACAATCTTTCCAGCAGTGCATTGCGAACCGTTGCGGCACCTGACGTGTCAATGCGGAAAGCGAGTGCCACCACCATCGGCAAGGCATACATGTCCGCATAATAGCCGTTGGGCAGCTTGATACGTTTTTCAGCTTCAAGAGGATTAAAAACTCTACACTTGTACACGGCACGAATGGCGGCACGGAGCGTCGGGGCGATTACCCCGAACAGCTCTACCAGCTCCATTTCATTCATCCATATATTACCTGTATCGGATGGTATGGTAATTCTACCATAGCTGTCCGTTGTGATTATTTCCCGTTTCATATCCCTGCCATTTTCACGTTTCCGAATGATTTGCTCAGTTTGTCGCCCAGCATCGTGAGGTCATTATCCAATTTCTGCACGGTTATCTTCGCATAGATTTGCGTGGTCTCAATGTTCGTATGCCCCAAAATACGGCTGACGCTCTCGATTGGCATCCCTTTGCTGAGAGCCAGGGTCGCAAACCCGTGCCTTGAGCAATGAAAGCTGATTTTCTTGGTGATGCCGCATTCCTTTATCATCTTTCCCATACGCTTGCATATTGACCAATAGTTGAGATTGGGGAATACAAGATTGTTTTCCTGAAAAGCCTTGTAACGCTCGATTATCTGCAAGGGAATATCCAGCAGCTTCACCTGAAACGGTACACCCGTCTTGTGTCGTTTGGAAATAATCCATTTCTCACCGTTCACTTCCACAATCTGGTCGTTGCTTAATTCCTTTATATCCACGAATGAGAGGGCGGTAAAACTGGCGAAAACAAAAATATCACGGAGATAGGAGTTCTTGGGGTCTTTGAACTGAAATTCCATCAATGTTTTTAACTCATTCTCCGTCAGATATTCACGCTCTTTCGTGTTCGGGCTTATATGGAACTGGGCAAACGGATTCCTCGGTATATGTCCGTTGAAATGCGCCCGCATCACCACACCTTTCAGCCACATGCAGTTTTCCCATATCGAACCGTTGTGCAGTCCGGCTTCGTTGGAAAGGAACACGGCGAACTCCTTGATGAAGTCGGGCGTAAGTTCAGGCATGGAGATGTCGTTCCGCTTGTAATGTGACCTGATGAATGCCGCCACATGGTTTCTTGCCCGTACCCTTGCCATATAGGTTGCCCTGCCCCTGTCTTTTCCGACACGCTTCTTGAACACTTCATTTTCCTTGTCGAAAGCACCGAGCAACGTTTCATACTCACCGCCCAATCCCTGATAGGCATTGCGTACCATTTCTGCCGTTACATAGGCTTCACGGTCGGATATGCGCTGGTAATGCTTGATGATTTGAGCCTTGATGTTGTCAAGCGCAAGATTGGTTTCCCTCGCTTCCATACTCTTGCCCTTTGCCTTGTTCCCTTTGGCATCCCAAAGCTCTTTCGGGATAGCTCGCTTGCAGCTGAACTGTGCTACCGTTCCGTTGATTGTAACTCGTCCCATGATGGGGACAATTCCGTTCTTTTCCTTACTGCCGTTCACGTAGAACAGCACCTTGAATGTGCTTCTTGCCATACTCGTTTCTTTTTGGTTGCAAAACTATAAATCAACGAGTTACCTATTGATAAGCAAAGCTGCGCAGAACGCCGCAAAATGAAACAGGGATTGTTAAATCTGCACTTTCATCGGGTAATGATTAGGAAACCGTTCTTTTGCTTTAATCTGCTTTAAGACGGTTTTCAACTGTCTGCCCAACTTCTGCGTTTTTCTTCTAACTCCCTAATTATCAAATCCTGTTGCGTTAATCTGCTGCAATTCGGCGGATATTCCAGAGATTTTGCGTAACTTTGTGCAAACATATCAGTATAAATATGAAACTTATCATCACGATAGACAATACGGCGATTGTGTTGCAGACCGACTCTGCGGATGGTGCTGCCGAGCGCGAGGTGTACAACCTTAACTCTGGTATCTCCATAGCAGCCAACCTGCGACAGGCTCTCTCCGTGTGCGCTTTGTTGCGCAACCCGCGTCTGTACGACCGTGTCACGGTGGTTGTCGACACACCGACGATGCTCATCCCTGAGGACGAGTACACCTCGGGCAGTGCTACGCTGCTCTATCGCAACGCGTTCAGTATGTTGCCAGCCGACGAGGTGCAAACATCGCCACTCGATACATTGGGCGTGGTGCTCGCATTCGCCGTGAACAAAGACCTGCATTTCGTGCTCAACGAGAACTTTCGCTACGTGTGTTTCGCGCCTCGTCTTGCCTCCACACTTACTGCGCTGAGCCAGCGTGCGTATGGCGGTTTCCAGGAGAAGCTGTTCTGTGTGTTCAACGGCAAGGAAATGGAGATAATAGCGTTCCGCAAACATCGTCTGCGCTTCTGCAACTCGTTTCATATCGACGACACACAGGATGCTGTGTTCTACATCATGAGCGTGTGGCAGCAACTTGCCATGCGCCCCACCGACATACTCGTCATCACTGGTAACGCAGAAGAACCAGAGACACTGAAAATCAAGCTTGAGCAGTTTGTGAAGAATGTAAATGTAATGTAGGATGCCATACCCTCCTATATTACCTCACCATAACACCATTTCAACATCATATTATGCGCATAATAACAGGAAAATATAAAGGGCGCCACTTCGATATTCCGCGCTCGTTCAAGGCTCGTCCTACTACGGACTTCGCCAAAGAGAATATCTTCAACGTGATCAACGGCTACGTGGACATGGAGGGTGCGCAGGCACTCGATCTCTTTGCCGGCACTGGCAGTATATCGCTCGAGTTGCTTTCGCGCGGTTGTGCTCCGGTGGTCAGTGTGGAGATGGATCGCGACCATGCTGCGTTCATCCGCGAGTGTATGACGAAACTCGACACCAAGGATAACATCCTTATCCGTGGCGATGTGTTCCGCTTCATCAAGTCGTGCAAGCAGCAGTACGACCTCATCTTTGCCGATCCGCCTTACGCTCTGCCCACGTTGGCTACCATTCCGCAGCTCATCCTCAGCAAGGGAATGTTGCGCCCTGGCGGACTCCTCGTCTTCGAGCATGGCAAGCATAACGACTTCTCTGATGTGCCGGGCTTCATAGAGCACCGTGCCTACGGCAGCGTGAACTTCTCGCTGTTCAGAGCAACTTCAGGGGGTGCACTTGTCTCAAGTGCACCAACCGAGTAGTTTTTAGGGGGTGCACTTGTCTCAAGTGCACCAACCGAGTAGTTTTAGGGGGACACTTGTCTCAAGTGCACCAACCATGTAGTTTTTAGGGGGTGCATTTGTCTCAAGTGCACCAACCATGTAGTTTTAGGGGGTGCACCATTATCTTGGTTGGTGCACTTGGGACAAGTGCACCCCCTTAAAGTGCCCTCCTTAAAGTGCCCCAATCATGTAGACCATTTGCCCCTCCCACTAACGAAAAGAGCAAAACCTCGATATCGAAGTTCTGCTCTTTTCAGTTTTTATTGTTGTTAGTTGGAACTAATAGTGTGATTAAGCACGTTCTGCACCGACCGACGCAGACATCTGCACCGACCGACGCAGACATCTGCACCGACCGACGCAGACGTCCGCACCGACCGACGCAGACATCCGCATCGACCGACGCAGACATCTGCACCGACCGATGCGGATGCTTCAAGTTGCAATGTGCTTTTGTCAAAGTTCATTGCAATTCTGTAGTTCTTACCCTTCTAACGGTTCTTTTCTATTCTCTGCATTTTAGGCAAGATGCGTGTCTTCGGGTTGAATGTGTACGGAGCGAAGCGCATTGTCACCACGTGCTCGCCGGTAGGAGTCTTGAACTGCGGCAGACAAGAGTCGCCACCGCACGAGTGGTTGCCGATGCCACGCTGCCAGAAGTCGAAGTGAGCGAACACCTGCTCGCTGCGTGTCAGGTCGTAAGGATGCTTGCCACCGTAGAACACGTCGTAGTTGAACTGCTGGTCGTCGTAGTGAGAGAGCGAGAAGGCGAGCTGGCCTTCCACCTTCATGTTCAGTCCAACGCCGTTGCCACTGTTCTTCAGCGTCATTTCGCGCAAGCCCTGACGGTCGCCCATGGTCTGCGGAGCCGACTGCTCCTCGAACATCTTGTCTACCGATGTGCGGTACCAGCCGAGCAGTGAGCCACGCTGGCGGTCGATATAGTTGGAGCGCGGACCCTTAGCGTAGTAGAGCACGCTCTCGAAGCCCGGTGCGAACTGCATTGTGATGCCCACGCGGCGTGTCTCCTCCGACGAGTTGTTGAACGCTACGCGCATGTCCATCTCGCCGTTCGGATAGATGGTGTAGAGGATGTGGTGAGTGTCCTTGCCGTTAGATACGGCAGTCTCCACGAGCACGTTGTTGCCCTGCTTCTTCGGAGCCTTCACGAGCGTCTTCTGACCGGAGAGCGCACCCTCCTCCTTGTTCTCGTTCTCGGCTACACCGCCCGTTGCGCCGAGCGAGATGTTGTCGTTGGCGATGCGGCGGAAGCCGTTGAAGTCGGGGCCTGCTGACGGCATGACGATCTGCTTGCCATCGAATGTCCATTCGGCGATGGTACCGTCAGTGTCGAACTTGATACTGAAGTTCTTGCCCTCAACGCTGTTGCCCTTCACCTTCAGTTTCCCCTTCTCGCTGATTGCGGGCAGAGCGATGGTGTTGTGCTGCACGTATGTCGGGTCGGCTACCGACGGACAGTTGGCAGCTGCGTCGGCTGTGAGGCGGAACTGCTGTGCTGCGATCACGTGAGCGCGGTTTGCCCATGCGGTCTTGTCTTTAACTTTGAGCTTGAAGGTGATGATAATCTCCTTGTCAGCCGGCACGTTCACGTCGTACGGTATCTCCACCACGCATGTCTCGCCCGGCTTGCACTGCAGGTCTTTCACTGCGCCGTGAGCCAAGTTGCTCTCTCCCTCGCCGCGTCCGCTGATGCTCCACGAGAGACTGTAGTTGCTCAGGTCGGTGAAGGCGAACTTGTTCTTCAGTGTGAGCTTATGATTAGCGAACGACACGAAGTCGACATCGCGATACACGTACTTCACCTCGTCGAGCTTAGCCGTCCACTCGCGTCCCGGAGTGATGATGCCGTTGCTCATGAAGTCGCCCTGGAAACCGTAGTCACCGCGGTTCATCTTTGTATAGTCGTAGCCCGAAGTGTAGTAGGGTATACCAGTCTCAGGATCGGTCAGCGGCTGACCAGCCTTGATGCGGCGTGTGTCGTAGATGCCCTGGTCCACCCAGTCCCAGATGCAGCCGCCCACGATGCCGTTGCTGTTCTCTATCACGTCCCAGTACTCCTGTAGGTTGCCTACAGCCTGTCCCATGGCGTGAGCGTACTCGCAGATGAAGTAAGGCTTGTTGTGCAGTCCGTCGCGCTGCTCAATCAACTTGCTCACCACGGGGTACATGTCCGAACCGAAGTCGGAGTACTTCTCGCCGTGGTTGCAGCCCTCGTAGTGAACCCATGCGTCACGACGCGGCAGCAGGCGCTTCACGCAGTCGTATGTAGCCTGGAAGTTGCAGCCGCCGCCCGACTCGTTGCCGAGCGACCAGAACACCACGCTCGGGTGGTTGCGGTCGCGCAGCACCATGCGTGCCGTGCGGTCTACGTATGCAGCCTCCCACGACGGTATGTCAGAGATGCTCTGGTTGCCGTGACACTCCACGTCAGCCTCGTTCATGCAGTAGAGTCCGTAGTAGTCGAACATGGCGTACATCTTAGCCTGGCGCGGATAGTGGGATGTGCGCACGGTGTTCACGTTAGCCTTCTTCATCAGCTCCACGTCGCGCAGCATTGTCTTCACGTCGATGGCGTGGCCCAAGAGCGGATGGATATCCTGCGTGTTCACACCCTTGAAGTACACGCGCTTGCCGTTCACGTAGATGAGGTTGCCCTTCTGTTCCACGGCGCGGAAGCCGTACTTTGTAGAGAATACCATCTCCTCGCCGCCGTTGTTCATCTGGCGCACGATGACGGTGTAGAGCCACGGGTGCTCAGACGACCAGAGCTTCAGGTCCGTCAGACCCTCGAAGTCTATAGAAACAGTCTTCTGCGCGTCCTTTGCTGTCAGTGTCACAGCCTGCAGTTTCTTCGCAACGAGTTGACCTGCGGGGTCGAGCAGCTCCACTTCGAGAGTCTTGCTTGCGCTCTGCTTCAGCGAGTTGTCTACGGTCAGCTCCACGTTCATAGAGCCTGCGGTGTAGCCTTCGCTGAGCTGCGATGTGATGTAATGATCGCTTACAGCCACCTTCGGAGTAGCCATGAGATACACGTCGCGGTGGATGCCGGCGAGGTGCCACATGTCCTGACCCTCAAGGTACGAGCCGTCCGACCAGCGGTACACGCGCACCGATACGTTGTTCTCGCCCTTGCGCACGAGTGCCGTCACGTCGAACTCGGCGTCGGTGTTCGCACCCTCAGAGAATCCGGCGTACTTGCCGTTCACCCATACCACGATGGCACTGCACGCTCCGTCGAAGTGGAGCACTACGCGCTTCTCCTTCTCCCAGCCCTCGGGCAGGTTGAATGTGCGGCGGTACGAACCCACAGGGTTCTTGTCGAAGTTGTCGTCCATCGCCTTGATGCGCGGCGGGTCGTTGTGGAACGGATAGCCCACATTGTTATATACAGGCACATCATAGCCAGCCATCTCCCAGTTGAGCGGCACCTTGATGTTGTCCCAAGCCGATACGTCAGCGTTGTCGGCATAGAAGTCCTGCGCTTCGGGCTTGCCTTGCTTCCAGTCGGCTGTGTAGCGGAACTTCCACTCGCCGTTGAGCAGCAGGTAGTCGGCACGCTCCGGCGTGAGCCACGGCATGGCGTAGCACTTGTCTTGCATCATCTGCGATGTAGACGAGTAGGGTATGAACGTAGCGTGTGCCGGGAGCTTCTGGTCCTCAAACTTCTGCTCGTTCTCCACCCATGAGTCGACGACCGTCGCGATGTCCTTCGTTTCAACCGCATGGACTATCGTCGGCACGTTCTTCTTTGCCTGACGCTTCGCCTTGCGCTGTCCGTAGGCAGTGCCGCTGCATACCAATGCTGCAACAGCCACTAACAATAAAGTTCTCTTCATGTATTTAGGTTTTTTGATTTGTTTTCTGAATAGTTGCAAATTTACTATTAATTTGGGAGTCGTACAAATTTTCATTGCTATTGTTAATGTAATTGAATTTATCTTCACAAAATTTGTGAATGTCAATTTGTTGCACTATTTTTGCAAAAGATAATGAATAAGTTGTGGAAGTAAAGTTTAACGAAGCGTATCTACGTGACCTGTATGAAACGGGCAAAGCGGATAAAAAGCATCGCTTTCAACCTCAGATTGTCAAGAGGTATATCCGTGTTATAGACCTGATGATTGCCGAAGATAATATTCATGGATTATGGAAGTACAACTCTCTTAATTATGAGCGTTTGGAAGGAGATAAACATGGATTGTCTTCGGTAAGAGTTAATGACCAATATCGAATTGAGTTTGAAGAGCAGTTTGAAAATGGTCAGACCATAGCAACTATATGTAACATAATAGAATTGTCAAACCATTATAAATAAGCAGTAGTATGACTACAGAAAATATGATAGCAAATAATATCAATCCAGCTTTCCCCACCCATCCGGGAGAGATCATTAAGGATGAAATAGAATATAGAGGCATCTCCCAACGCCAGTTGGCAGACGAGATGGGCATTGCGTATTCGGCACTTAACGAGATACTTAATGCTCGACGACCTATTACAGAAAAGACTGCACTTCTGTTTGAGGCAGCATTAGGTGTAAATGCAGAACCATTGTTAAAGATGCAGATGCGCTACAATATTCAAACCACTCGTAAAGACGCATCTTTCATGGATAGATTGGCTAAAGTGAGAAGAATTGCAGCTGCATTATAGTGTAAGCAACTGCTTTTCCACTATTTTTGCGTTTGTTTTTGCAGATAATGAAAAAAAACTGTGCAAAGTTATTGTAGTATCAAAATTAATTTGTACCTTTGCACTCGCTTTTAAGACAAAAGCTGTCGGGTGGTTACCAGAGTGGCCAAATGGGGCAGACTGTAAATCTGCTGGCGATGCCTTCGGTGGTTCGAATCCATCACCACCCACAGAACACGAAAGAGGTGTATCAACATCATGTTGATACACCTCTTTTACATTTAGGGGGTGCACTTGTCTCAAGTGCACCAAAAAACTAACAAGGCAGTCAAAGACGGGCTGAAAGCCCAACAATCACATAGCCCAGGGCAACGCCCTGGGTAAACATTATACCCCGCATCTCCATTCGCCCTGTAAGGGCAACAGCCTAATTATTAAGCTGTTGCCCTTACAGGGCGCACTACTCAATATATACACTAAATACCCAGGGCGTTGCCCTGGGCTATGTGATTGTTGGGCTTTCAGCCCGCATAGTTATAGACAAGCCCATTTAGCAAATATTACTATAAAACGTTGATAAACAAACCAATATAAGGGAAACTAATTGTTTACCGGACAGCATTTTATGATAGGAAAACGCAGATACGAAAAAGAGGGATTGCGACTGATGCGCAATCCCACTTTTTATTTTTTATATGTTTGATATCAAAAGTTTACTTTGCAGCGAATACGAACTCGCCGGTGATGTCGTTGAAGAACACGTTGTATGTGCCTGCCGGAACCTTGATATTGTCTGGACTATTACTTATGCCGGTGCCGTAGTACTTATCGGCTACGTTCATGCCACCGCCCCAGTTTGCTACGTTCCAATCGCCGTTAGCGCGGAACTTCAGTTCGGTATCTGCAGCGAAAGTTACCTTTGCTGTCCAGTTGTGCGGTGCGGTAGCAGTCATCACCTCATCGCCATCCCAGTTGTTGAAGCCACCGATAAGACTGATCTTCTCGAACTCTTTAGGAGTCTGGTTCTCGAGCTTTGTCCATGTGTACGACATAGTCTCGAAGTCAACCTTCAGTGTGTAGAAGGCGCCTTTTTCCGGACATACTATTGCTCCAGCATTGCTTGTCACGAGCTTGCCCGAAGCAGCGTTGTCGCCGTCGGTAGCTGCACCGATATTGTTGTTCCAATCGCCGAAGTTGTTCTCGTCCCAAATCTTCAGGTTGCCATCACCAGTCCACTGTGTGGTGTAGGTCTGCACTGTCTGGCTCTCCGGGTAGAACATACAAGTCTTAGCCTCTTTGTCCCAGCCCTGCAACGCACCTACGAGATAATATATAGGTGTGTACTCCGATGCCTTCGGAGTGAGCTTCAGCTCGATTGTTCCAGCCTTGATGAGTGCAGCCTGTCCGTCCTTCATGGCGTTCAGCAGCACCTCAGCGCTCATTGTGCGCTCCACTGGGCGTTTGCCGTAAGCCGCTACCACTGCGTCGAGCAGTTCGGCTGTGCAGGCACGTCCGTTTCCGCTCACGTTTACCGTAGTCTTTGCAGCGTTCTGTGCTGTGATTTCGAGTCGTCCTTTTTCGAGAGTCACGCCCTCGGGAAGAGTTGCTTCGTTGAGTGTGAACACCGTCACGCTGTCTGATGTAACCTGATCGAAGTCGATAGGCTGTGCCACTGTAGCAGTGAAGTTAGGCAGTGTGATAATCTCTTCCTGCGGGTTCTGCTGTGGCTGGCTCCAGTCGTCGTAGCTGTCGTCGCACGAAGCGAGTGCGAGTCCCATGAAGCCGAATGCTAAAAGCTTTGAAATATTTTTCATTTCCTTTGTCTTTTTAATGTTGAAAAGTTGCTTTGTACAAGTCTCGCAGGCAGAAGAACCTGCGAAACTTGTGAAACTTCATTTTCTTACTTGAGGCTACCCTTACCTGTTGCGAAGTTGAGGTAGAGCTTCTGGCCAACCTTACCTGCCACGCGGTCCTGGTCGCCGCCCTTGCCACGGTAAGCGATCTCGCCGTTGAGCACCATGAACTCAGAGTGCCACCAGTCGTTGCCCGGAATCTTAACGTAAGCACGTACACCAGTACCATCAGGTGTGTTTCCAGTGAATGCCGGTGAAACGAAGTCGGCGTCCATTGTTGTCGGAACCTCAAACTTGCAGTCCTCCGCCAGTTCCTTATATCCGTCGGTTTGGCCCATTGCTTCGCCGATGAGGTAAACGTTCGGCTCGTTGAACTCTACTGTGTACTTGATATCGCGTCCGCTTACAGAAGCAGTAACCACCATGAGGTACCACTGCGGAGTTGTAGAGCAGATGTTGCCGTCGCCGTTAGTTGAGATATTACCAGCGAGGTCGCCGGCTACGGTGATGTCGTTGTAGCCCTTCTGGTTGCCGTCCCAATCCTTAGCTGTGTTGATCTTAACGCCAGCCTCGTCAATCCAAACCATGCGCCAGTACATCTCCGGATGGTCGTAAACCGGTACGAACTCGAAACTGTTGCCCCAGTCCCATCCGCAGAAGCCGCCTACAACGTAGAGGTGCTCAGGCATTGTAACAGGAGCCAGCGAGTAGTTGAGGTGAACGTTCTCAAGGCAGATGACGTTAGAAAGAATCTCGGTGTCAGCCACCGGCGAGCCGGTATCGGTTGTCATAAATGCACGCATACGTACATATACCTTTACATCCATCGGGAAGTCGGCTTCGCTCTTGCCTGCGTTCAGCTCCATTGTGGTGAGTGTGCTTGCGAGCATAGCTGCGTCTACGTTGCATACTGTATTAGGGAACGACTGGTCGAGTTCTACGAAGTCGGTCATATCTTCCTTCAGCGATACCTGCACCTTGTACACAGTAGATGCAGGGAAACCGTAGTTAGGCTGCGAGCATGTGAACACTATTGCTGAAGAGTTGGTGAGGTCGATATTCGTAGCAGCCAGTGCCGGAGTGTTCAAACGAAACTCCGTCGGTGTTTTAACGATAGGATTGCTGTCGTTGTCGTCCTCGCACGATGTGAACATCACGAGACCCATCATGATCAGCAATGCCGATTTCAATATCTTTTTCATATTGCTTATGCTTGTTTGTTAGGTTGATTGTAACGGTGGAGGAGAGATTGTCGCTCTCCTCCGGACGTTGTTATTAGTTGGTGTAACCAGGGTTCTGTTTAAGGTTGGTGTTGCTCTGGAGCTGTGTCAGAGGAATCGGGTAGATGTTCTTGTATGCCTCGAAGTCCTTGCCAGCCGACTCGCCGCCTTTCCAGTCCCAGTTGTAGCCAGTGTTGCCACCGAAGAGTCCGAAGCGTACGAGTGTTGTGCGGCGCATACCCTCGAAGTAGAACTCGCGAGCCCATTCGTCGCAGATCTCGTTGAGCGAGTAGCTGCTTGACTCGGCACGGGTGCTTGCGTTGGCACGAGCGCGCAGCTTGTTAAGGATGCGTGTGCCTTCCTGCGATGTCTTGCCACCATTGAGGCGAGCGTCAGCCTCTGCATAGTTGAGGTAAGCCTCTGCAGCACGCATGAACGGCCAATCCATATCAGCGAAAGCCGGGTCGGTGTTTGTAGAGTTGTCGCTGTTGTAGTTGAGGAACTTGCAGACGCCGTAGCCCTCAGCCGACTTTGTGATGTTCTCAATCTCGTATGAGCGGCCCTGACCCCAGAAGATAGCGCGGTCGTCGCCTGCCTGAGAAGTCATCTCGTAAGAAGGAACCTCAGGAGCAGATGTGCTCGGGAAGAACTTCTTGAGCAACGTAACGCGTGGGTGCAGACCGATCCACTGCTGACCTACCAAACCGTTAGAACCGTCCGGGTCGTTTGGGTTGGCGTGCATAGACGGATCGAAGCAAGCAGCAATGAGGAAAAGCGAGTTGCCGTAGCTTGCAGTCTTGCCAGAGATGTTCACGATAGGGAAGAGAATCTCCTTTGAGGCAGCAGATCTGTCGTTGTCGCCCATGAACACGAGCTGGTATGCGCTCCAGCGACCTACAGATGTAGTGTTGATGTCGTACGGAGATTCCATAACCTTCTTGGCGTAGTCCTTAGCCTTCTGCCATTCAGCCTTGCCGCTGTAAACCTCAGCGTTGAGGTAGAGGCGTGAGAGAAGCAGCCAGCAAGCAGCCTTGTCTACACGACCGTAGTCGGCATCGCTGCCGGTCTTCACTCTCGGCTCGGCGAGGTCGGGCTCAATAGTGTTCAGCTCTTCTACGAGCCACTTGTAGAGTTCTGCGCGTTCTATTCTGTGCGGTTTCTCGAGTGTTGTAGAGAAGCCAACATTTCCGTAAGCATCCAGAAGCAGGTAGTACTGCATAGCGCGGAGGAAGCGGCACTCTGCTGTCTTCTGCTTGTCCTCGCCGCCTGCAACTTCGAGATACTGGTTGCAGAACGTGATGCCCAGAGTGAGGCGTGTGTAGTAGAGCTTCACCCAAGCGTGTGACGGGTCGAACTTAGCCGAGTTGAGCTCCTGCAGACCGTCGCCCCATGAGCATGTAGCCTCGTCGGTAGGCAGCTCGTTCATGTTGAACATGGCGCGTACAAGACCGGTCATACCTGGGTCGTTGAATCCCTTTACGTCTGGATCGTCGTCGCTATTCGATCCGCTACCATTGCCGTTGATGCCGAAGTTGGCGTAACACTTGTTGAGCAGTCCGTCGTTGTTGACGTTGAGGTCGATCTTCGGGCTGATAGGCTCCTTGTCAAGGTCGTTGAGGCACGATGTCGAAGCGAGGCTGATGAGCAGCGCAGCGGCAGGTGCGAGAGCCGATTTTATATATCTTTTCATTGTCGTAAATCGTTTAAGTTATTGATTTTTAGAAGTTGAGGTTCAGACCGAACTGGAATGTGATAGGACGCGGATAAACGTCCTTGTCGATGCCGCTGTATACCTCAGGGTCGATGCCGCTGTACTTGGTGATGGTGAACACGTTGCTGCAAGAAGCATACACACGACCAGATATGCCCTTCCATGAGCCGCTCTTGAAGAGACGGTCGAACGAGTAGCCGAGTGTGATGTTGTCCATCTTCAGGAACGAAGCGTTCTGTACGAAGTAGTCAGAGAGCTTAGATGTGTTAGAGTCTGACAACCAGCCGAGGCTGCTTACAGAACGGTTAGCTAAGTAAGAGTCCTGGCACCATACTGCACTGGTAGTCTTCAGACGCTGTCCCTGCTCGAAGTTGTTGTATAAGTAGTTGCCGAGACTTGCGCGGAGTGAGAATCCGAGGTCGAAGTTCTTCCACTCAACGCGTGTAGAGAAGCCCATTGTTACAGGAGCCATAGAGCTCTTGTAGAGATAGCGGTCAGCCTCAGAGATGACGCCGTCGCCGTTGCGGTCTACTACCACGCCCTCAAGCGGTTTGCCGTTCTTATCGTAAACCTGCTGGTAAACGTAGAACGAGTTGGCAGCGTAGCCAGTCTGGTATGCGAGCACCTTGTTAGAAGAGTCGATGTTGTCGCCAGTCATTACAGGGTCGCCGTTGTCGCTCACGCCGTTGAGGTCGGTGATGCGGTTGCGGTTGTACGTGAGGTTGTAGTTCATTGTCCAGTACCAGTCCTTGGTGTTCACTGCTACGTAGTTCAATGAAAGTTCAACACCGGTGTTCCTCAGCGAACCGATGTTCTGCAAGCCACGGTCGGCAGAGCCTGCGAGTGCAGTTACAGGTGCGTCGTTGATAAGGTCGTCGGTATTGCGTACGTACCAGTCGATGCTACCGGTGAGTCGGTTGCAGATACCGAAGTCGAGACCGAGGTTATACGTTGTTGTTGTCTCCCACTTCAGCTTGTCGTTGTAGTAGAGCGGAGTGTAGATAGAACCGTCGCCGATAATCGGGTACTGACCGAAGTTCTGTCCCTTCTTGTACTGCTTGAACCAGATGTAGTTGGAGATGCCTTCCTGCTGACCAGTCACACCGTAGCCGGCGCGGAACTTAAGTTCAGAGAGCCACTTGATATCCTTGATGTTGTTCTCGTCCTTCATGTTCCATGCGAAAGCGAACGACGGGAAGAGTCCCCAGTGGTCCTTGAATCGTGATGAACCGTCGTCGCGCACCGTAGCGGTGAAGAAGTAGCGGTTCATGAGTGTGTAGTTGGCACGTCCGAAGAACGAAACGAGGAAGTTCTCGTACTTGTCTACGTCCTTAGTGTCCTTGAACACCTCACCTGCATGATCTGGGTTTGTCTGCGGGTAGTACTGCATCCACGAGTTGTTGTAGCGGAAGAAGAAGTGCTGATACTCGTAGCCACCCATGATGTCGAAGTGGTGGTTCTTGCTGAAGTCCTTGTAGTACTGAGCGTAGAGGCTGAGCAGCTCGTTGCGCTTGAAGTTCTCGTTGTCTGTGATGCCACCATAATATAATGTAGAGGCATAAGATGTAGGCTGCGACTCGTCCTCTGTACCCTTAGCTACCTCAAGACCGAGAGTAGCGTGCAGGCGCAGGTCTTCGAAGCCGTGTACCTTATAGTCGATGTCAGCCGAACCGATGAACGATTTTACCTTCTCCTGTTTGTTGCCGAGTTCGAGCAGAGCGAGCGGGTTGGCAGGAGCGTCCTTGAAGCGTGTGAATGCCCATGACGGGTCGCCAAGTCCGCCTGCGGCGGTAAGCCAGTTGAAGTAGCCGCCGAAGTTATGCAGTGTCTGCTGTGCGTTAGAACCGAGCATAGCGATGTCGCGCTGCGATGTGTATCCGTATGGGTTCTGTGTCGGGTCGAACGAAACGGCATTGCCGATGGCAGCATTGTCAGCCTTCTTAGCCTTAGAGAACATACCCTTGGCGTTGAGGTTGAGGTTGAGGTGGTTGTTCAGCAGCGACGGGTTGAGGTTCACTGAAGCCGTGTAGCGGTTGTAGTCAGAGTTCTTCAAAATACCCTGCTGACCGGTGTAGCCGAGCGATACGCGGTAGGGGAGATAGTCCTTTACAGAGCCTGATACCGTCACGTTGTGGTCGTGGCTCACTGCCTTGCGGTAGATGAGTTCCTGCCAGTCGGTGTTGGCTGTACCGAGAGCCTTAACGGCATTGTCGTTCTCGTTGAAGAGGCTCTTCACGTAAGCACGGTACTCGTCGCCGTTCATAACGTCCTGAGTCTTCTTCTTCATAGAGAGCGATACAGAGCCCGAATAGCTTACCTCCGGCTTCTGACCCTTGTGACCCTTCTTTGTGGTGATGATGATGACACCGTTAGAACCGCGTGAACCGTAGATGGCTGTAGCCGATGCGTCCTTCAAGACGTTGAACGACTCGATATCCTGCGGGTTGATGGTAGAGAGCAAGTTGGAGCCTGTGTTGCCCACCTTGTTGTTGTCCATAGGCACGCCGTCGATAACGATCAGCGGATCGTTGCTGGCGTTCAGTGAAGAGCCGCCACGGATACGGATCTGTGTGCCGACGCCTGGCTCACCAGAGTTTGACGTAACGTTCACACCTGCCACCTTACCCGAGAGCATGTCCTGAGCGTTCACCACAAGACCCTTGTTCTTTGAGTCGGGCTTGAGAGCTGTGACCGAACCGGTAAGGTCCGACTTCTTAACAGCGCCGTAACCGATTACGACAACCTCGTTAAGTGTAGAGGAAGTGTTCTTGAGATGGATTGTTAGGTTCTGGCCGGCCTGCATCTTTACAGGTTCATAGCCGATGTAAGTCACTTCAATGGTCGACTTCTTGTCGGCATTAAGAGTAAAATTACCGTCGATGTCTGTAACAGTACCTAATGTACCGCCTACAACCTTGACGGAAGCACCGATAACCGGCTCGCCGGTTTCGTCTACTACGTTGCCTTTCACAACAACCTGCTGTGCGAAGGCACTTGCCGACAGGAACAAGCCTGCTGAGAGCGTAGCTGTTCTGAGGGCATTAGGGAATTTAACCTGCTTCTTCATGTAGCTTTTGATTTTATAATAAATTGTTTTTAGTCACAACAGTTATTAGGATCTTTTCACGTGCAAAATTATGATTTATATCAATTCAGTGTGCTATTTTTTAATGTAAATGTAATGTATAGAGTGTGTAAACGTTTGCGCACGCCGTTATACAGCGAACGCCACCCAATCGGACTGCGTTCGGAGTCTGATTGGGTGGCGTTCGGAATCTGATTGAGTGGCGTACGGAATCTGATTGGACGGCGTACGGTGCACGATGATGGATTGTTATCAATTAAGGACTGATGTGTATGTGATTAACAATGGTTTAATCAAACTGTAGGAGGCTACGGCATTCTTGCCGTAGCCAACGGCAAACAATCGTAATGAAATGATTTCAGTTGTCAATGGCTACGGCAGGAATGCCGTAGCCTCCTACATTAAATCGTAATGAAATGATTTCAGTTGTCAATGGCTACGGCAGGAATGCCGTAGCCTCCTACATTA
>OFMV01000790.1_pt1 | contig 27792 bp, 27 predicted proteins | sample 1541881 | NCBI WGS metagenome assembly OFMV01 (sample SAMN04209220, study PRJEB22552) | human gut metagenome | biome: gut; material: feces | host: Homo sapiens | place: USA: Oklahoma
AGCCGGAGAGCACTTAATGTGCTCTCCGTGCGAGCAGGACTGTAGAGCAGGAAACTTCATATGCGACCCTCTCGGGCGCAAGCAAAAGGGCGACCCCTGTCCGGAGTCGCCCTTGTTGAGCTGCTTATGTGTAGCTGTTACTCAGCGTCGTGGTGACGGCGGGGCTTGCGGCCTCCGTTGTCGCCGGGGCGGCGCGGACGGTCGCCGCGCTCGGAGCGCTCGCGACGCGGACGCTCACGACGCTGGAAGTGCTCGCCGTCGCCATCGGAGGCACCCTCGGCGCGAGCCGGGGCCTCGGGCTTATCCAGACGATCGAGCGAGATCTTGCCGCGATCGTCGACCTCGATGACGACGACCTTGACCTCGTCGCCCACGTTGAGGACGTCCTCGACCTTCTCCACGCGGCCCTTGGCGACGCGGGAGATGTGCAGCAAGCCGTCCTTACCGGGCAGCAGGTTCACGAAGGCGCCGAAGGGCTGGATGGAGACCACGCGACCGGTGTACTCCTCGCCCGGCTCGGGAACCTTGATGATGAGCTTGATGCGCTCGACGGCCTGGTCGACAGACTCGCCGGTGCCGCCGACAAAGACGGTACCGTCCTCCTGGATGTCGACCGAAGCGCCGGTCTCGTCCTGGATGCCGCGGATGACCTTGCCGCCGGAACCGATGACGTCGCGGATCTTGTCGGTCGGAACCTGGATGGAAACGATGCGCGGAGCGGTGCTACGCGTGGTGTGGCGCGGCTCGGGGATCACATCGAGCATCTTCTGCAGGATGAAGGCGCGACCCTCCTTGGCCTGCTGCAGGGCGCGGGCCAGGATGTCGAAGGTGAGGCCGGTGGCCTTGTTGTCCATCTGCAGGGCGGTGATGCCCTCGGTGGTGCCAGTGACCTTAAAGTCCATGTCGCCCAGGAAGTCCTCGAGACCCTGGATGTCGGACAGGACCACGGTCTTGCCCTCCTCCTGGATCAGACCCATGGCGATACCGGAGACCGGGCGCTTAATGGGCACGCCGCCGTCCATAAGGGCGAGCGTGGAGCCGCAGGTCGAAGCCATCGAAGAGGAGCCGTTGGACTCCATGACCTCGGAGACGACGCGGATGGCGTAGGGGAACTCGTTCTCGTCGGGAAGCACCGGAAGCAGGGCACGCTCGGCAAGGTTGCCGTGGCCGATCTCGCGGCGCTTGGGGCTGCCCATGCGGCCGGTCTCGCCGGTGCAGAACGGCGGGAAGTTGTAGTGGTGCATGTAGCGCTTGCCCTCGGTGGGCTCGATGGTATCCAAACGCTGGCCCTCGTTGAGCATGCCGAGCGACAGGACAGAGAGCACCTGGGTCTGACCACGCTGGAACAGGCCGGAGCCGTGAACGAGCGGCAGGTAGTTGTCCTTCACCATGATGGGGCGAATCTCATCGGCGGCACGGCCGTCGACGCGCTCACCGGTCTCGACGACCATGGTGCGCATGGCCTTCTTCTCGAGCTTCTTGAGCGCCACGGGGATCTCGCGCTCCCAAGCGGCCTGCTCCTCCTCGGTGAACTCGGCACGGATGGACTCCTTCAGAGCCTCGACCTTGCCGATACGGGAGAGCTTGTCGGCGTCGCGAAGGGCGGCTGCCATCTCGTCGTAGTGGGCGAAGATGCGCTCCTGGACCTCCTCGACGGGCTGGTCGAGCGGGTACTCCTTCTTGACGATGGGGCCGTTGACCTGCTCCCACTCGGCGACGAACTCGTCCTGAGCCTGGCAGAAGGCAGCAAGGGCCTCCTGGCCAAACTTCATGGCGGCGAGCATGTCGTCCTCGGAGATCTCCTCGGCGCCGGCCTCGACCATCGAGATGAAGTCGGCAGAGCCGCCCAGCTCCAGGTCCAGGTCGGAGTTCTCGCGCTCCTCATAGGTGGGGTTGACGATAAACTCGCCGGTCTCCACGTTGCGGCCGATGCGCACGCAGGCAAGCGGGCCCTCGAAGGGCACGCCGCCAAGCGTCATGGCCAGAGAGGCACCCATGACGTTGATGACGTCGAAGGGGTTGACCTGGTCGGCGACGAGCGAGGTGGCGACGATGTGCACCTCGTTGCGGAAGCCGTCCGGGAAGCTCGGGCGAATCGGACGGTCGATCATGCGCGCGGTAAGCGTGGCCTTCTCGCTGGGACGGCCCTCACGCTTGAGGTAACCACCCGGGATGCGGCCGGCGGCGTACATCTTCTCGTTGAAGTCGACGGTCAGCGGGAAGAAGTCGTAGTTCTTGCGCTCCTTGGAGACGACCACGGTGTCGAGCATCGTGGTGTCGCCCTGCTTGACCAGGCACGCGCCGGTAGCCTGCTTGGCAAGCTCGCCCGACTCAAAGGTGTAGGTCTTGCCGTACAGCTCAAAGGTCTTGGATACGAGTGTCATTGTTCTCCTTTACCCCACAGGCCCCTTGCCTGCGGGCTTCTCATGTGACGCGGGCCCCCTGCCCCCGCCACGCTTCAGAGCGTGATTGTTCACGCCCTTACACAAAAAGAGCGCCCCGCTGCGCAGGACGCTCTTAGCATGTACAAATCCTACTGGATGTTGTCGCGGATGCCCAGAGCCTTGATGAGCTCACGGTACTCGACGATGTCGTTCTTCTTGATGTAGGAGAGAAGACGACGACGGCGGCCGACGAGCATGAGCAGGCCACGACGAGTGTGGAAGTCCTTCTGGTGGGACTTCATGTGCTCGGTCAGCTCCTTGATGCGCTCGGACAGGATGGCGACCTGAACCTTGGGGTTGCCGGTGTCGACCGGGGTGTTACCGAACTGGGCAGTCAGCTCAGCCTTGCGCTCTTTGGAAACAGTCATTGTTTCACCTTTCGTTTCTTGTCGCCCGCGGGCGACATTATTCGCCTCGGACTGGGAAGCCGCCGGTGGAGCGAGCATCCAAGGTCGAGGTACCAACAGGTCGGTATGTTACCACAAGCAGCCCACGCCTGCGCATCATCACCGACCCAACATGAATTCCATCGCACGGAGGCGCTGATCGGTGTGCGTCGCAGCCCAAACATGCGAAAGCCCCAACAAAAAGGCAGCGGTATGGGGATCGACCCTCTCGGCCATGAGTGCATCGAAGGTCATGGACATGAGGACGCGCAGCCACGCGACCTCACCGGTCGACACCAACTCGGCACCCGGAACGCTCGACGCGCACGACCCGCACATGAGACCGCCCGCCCGGGGAGAAAAATACGACAGCATGGGGTCTCCGCACAGCACACAGGCCGAAAAATCGGGTCGATAGCCAACATGCGACAGCAGCTTAAAGACATATGCAGCCACAAGTAGATCCATATGCGCCGTGTCGAGCCCGCTGCCCACCAGGGCAAGCGCTCGCTGCGTGATGGCAAAGGTAAATGGATCCTCGGCGTCCTCAAACGAGCACACGCGCGCGACCTCGGCGATCGCGCTTGCGGCACAGGTCGTCTCGTAATCGGGCGCAGCGCCGAGCGGCGCCTCCATAAGCTCGGCCTGGGAAACCACGTCGAGCGACCGTCCATGCGCGAGCAGCATATCGACGGTGCAGAACAGCTCGCAGCGCGCAGCCAGGCGCCCACCGGGTTTGCGGGCGCCCTTTGCCACGGCACGAACCTGCCGACCGCGCTCGTCAAGCATCGTCAGGATCAGGTCCGTCTCTTTAAGCTTCGTCTTATCGAGGACGAGCACCTTCGTGCGATATGTCCGGGAGCCTGCCATGCGCGCCGCGCGCCCTTAGTCCTCGGCGAAGTAATAGATAAGTGTTCTATAGGTCATCATAGTGCTCCATAGTGCGGTTATACATTTCTGTAGGTCTCCATAGTAGTGCATATTTCGGTAATTATGGTCTGAGTTAGGACGCGAACCGTCCGCCTGGCAAAGAAATGCGCCCCTTCGTTTAAGGTGAAGGGGCGCATTGGCTTCAAGCATTTTTATTAGTACCTGCTGCCAGGCGTGCTGGCCGCTCTCTCGGTCGGGCGAGACGCTATTTGCGGTTAATGAAGAGGCACATGGCGAGCATGCCGACAACAGTTCCCAGCTGTGCGCCTAAAAGCATCATGATGATGTTGCCTAGCATATAAGCTCCTGACTAAGCCGCATAAAGATTGCGCTTGATTGCCTGGACGACCGCCCTGTTGGTGTCAGGGCCATGGTAGCCATCGGCGCCTGACGATCCGACCGAAATGCCATGGTTCATGAGCCATCGCTGGTGCTGCACGATTGTCCCGCTGTTCACCTGGCGCGCCTGCACGCCGCAGAACTCCGGGTATATCTTGCAGCCGACCTTCTTCTGCAGCGCGAGCATCATGTCCGAGCCGACGCCCTTGCCGGTCTTCGCCCGCTCAACGCCGCCGTCGGTGGCCCAGAAGTAGGTTTTGTTGACGAGCCGCTGGCCGGATATCACTCCGTCTACGGTTGTGCCGAGTTGCTTCTGGATGGCGCGATTGAACTTGGGTCCCCAGTAGCGGGTATCGCCCAAATCCGGGTCGGTGTTATCGGCTACCTCGGTGTTGGTGCCGTTGAGCGTCTTGCCGTCCGACTTCCAAACGAGTTTGCCATTCCACGGTTAGCTGTAGTATGGCTTGATGTTCGACTCGCGCCCATTCTGGTCGCCCTTGGTGCCGGCGACGGTGCCCCTCTCGGAGATAGAGAATTGCGCCAAGAGGTCGCCGCGGGCGGATCCATACGGCGAAACGCACACCGCCGTGTGGTGCCTCTCATTGAGATAGATATCGCCGCGATTGGCGCTGGCCTTCCCCATCGCCTGCCAGACAAAGAGGCCGGTCTTGAGAAGCTCCGACTTCATGTTGCCGGTGTAGCTGGCGCCGAACGTGTTGATGCCGATCGCGCGCAACGCCGTGATGACAGCAGACGAGCAGTCGCGGTCGCCACCGGCGATTGTCACGGTCGTGCCGTCGGACAGTCTGATCATCTCGGTGGTACCGTTTTGACAACTCATAAGGTAGTTGTTAATTGGCAACTTTGCAATAAGATTTTTGTCTATCGGCAATTTTTTTCGGATTGAGTACAATTCAATCGACAGAAGGAGGGTCTCATGGCATTCACCGAAACCCTAAAAGCCGTAATGGATGCGAAGAACCTAAGGTCCGTAGACAATACTTCAGACGAAATCACTGCGCCATATTTGTCGCGTCTTTTAAAGGGAAAGGTCAAGGAGCCAACATGGCAGAGAGCCTTGATGATTATCAATTCGCTCGGTATGACAGTTGATGAGTTCTGCGATCTCGAAGCAAAGCTAAATGCTAAGCATGATTCAACCCCTCAAGACAAGGAGGAATAAGCATGGATAACGACACGCTGCTTTTCAGGGATAAAGGTGCCGGAGTCTTCAAAGAGATCTGCATCTACCCGAACCGTATCACCACGCTGAAGAAGAACAATTTCTTCGGCACGCATACAGAGGTGACCTACCTGAATGACGTCACCGGCGTCTACAGGATTAAGGGCAAACAGGTGATTCTGAACAACAGGTTGCGGACGGGCTATGGCTATAGACTGAGCAGCCATTCACAGGCAGAGGAATTCATCAGGGTTCTGAACTCAGTCATGTAGCGACTAGCCACAAAGAAGCGCCCCACCAACCCGCCAAGACCGATGGAGCGCTAAACAATCCCAACCGCATTGCTAGAGTCGGCTATGCCCGACAGGAGGGACTTTTCTAATTATGACACGTTCGTCATGGGGGACGAAGACCAAAATCGCCAAGAATAAGTGGCGTATCAGGTGGTGCGAATGGGACGGGCTCAATCGAGTACGCAGATCTAAGACGCTCTGCCCCTGCACATCTCGCGAAGCCGACGATGAGCTGCGCCGCCTTTGGCAGCTCCACCACTTGCCGCCCAATGAGCGCGTTGTGCCGTGCCCTACATTCAAGCAGTGCTGGGACGAATGGTAATTCCCGCAGCTGGAAAAGCAGCTTGAGACTGGAGATATGTCACGCAGCACATTCGTCAACTACCGCAGCGCATGGAGGTCAAAGGTCTCGCCGAAATGGGCAAACAGGGCCATGAATAAGGTACGGGTTGAAGAATATCAGCGTTGGTTGGACAAGTTCACCGCCGCGCAGGCTCACGTCTCGCACATCATCGTTCTCAACCTCGTCAACTGTGCAAGGCTTCACGATGTGGACGGCATTTCTTTTATCGATGCAAAATATAAAATGCCCTGTGAAAAAAGAACGCAGGCGACAGCGGGCTAGAAGTCTACACGGTGGCTGAAATCGACAGCATCATTGAATCGTTACGAGATAGTCGCATCGAGGGCGTAGTGATTCTAATGGCTAAAGGCTCATGCCGTGTCGGCGAAGCAGCGGCAGCGGCGGTAAAAGACATTACGTTTGATGACCACAATGGCCGTACATACGCCGTCTACAACCTTTATCACCAGCATTCTCAAAACAACAGCTTTGAGCCGCTTAAGACGACAGAAAGCCGCCGTCCAATTATCATCCCGCCGCCGTGGAGCTTGCGGCTCGCCGAGATAGCAAAACAGCGCATCGAAGACCAAGAGCTATACATCTGCGACAAAGGCACGGGAAAGCCGATGGATCACAAGAGGATTACAGGTGAGTGGCTCGGCTATTACAGGAATGGAACGATTGATTTGCGCTACCTAACCATGACCAAGTTGCGCAACTCATGGGCCACGGCAATGCTTTGGAAGTACGGTATTCCAGCCCAGATGGTGGACAAAATGATGGGTCACGCAGCGAAGAATATTCTCAGCAAACACTACGACCACCCCGACAAAGAACTGTTCATCGAGACGGTCGATAAGGCGTACTTCGGAAATTAGTTAGGTACCCTTAAGGACAAGTTAGGACGCAAAACCTTTATGCAAGCGTTCTACCTGCAGGTTTGTTAAATTACCTTAGTCCTCGGCGTTGTAGCCAAAGCGGCGAATCTGGGCCTCGTCGTCACGCCAACCGGCCTTGACCTTCACGTCCAGCTCCAAAAAGACCTGCGTGCCAAAGATGCGCTCAAGATCGCGACGGGCGTCGATGCCGATATGTTTGATCATCTCGCCGCCCTTGCCGATGATGATGCCCTTTTGGCCCTCGCGCTCGACGTAAATGGTGGCGTGCACGCGCAGCACCTTCTTGGTCTGCTCGAGCGCATCGCAAATCACGCCAACGGAATGCGGGATCTCGTCGCGGGTGCGGCGCAGGACCTTCTCGCGCACAAACTCGGCAACGAGCGTCTCGTCAGAAGCGTCGGTACCCATGTCCTCGGGGAACCAACGCGGACCCTCGGGCAAAAAGTGTGCAACGGTCTCGATAAACGCATCGACGTTGAAGTTCTTGACCGACGACGTCACGATCTCATCGTCATATTCCATGAGCTCGTGGGCGGCCTTAAGCTGCTCCATGACCTGTGCGGGATCAGCCTCATCGGCCTTGGTGAGCACCAAGACCTTCTTGGAACGGGCGCTCTTGACGCGCTCGGCAACCCAGGCGTCTCCCCTGCCGATCGGCTTGGTGGCATCAATCAAAAACGCGACGACATCGACATCGTTCAGCTCGAACAGCGCGCTCTTGTTGAGCTCGGACCCCAGGCCGTCCTTGGGCTTGTGAATACCCGGGGTATCGACAAAGACCAGCTGGTAGCCGGGGCGATTGACAACGGCGCGCATGCGACGGCGGGTGGTCTGGGCCACCGGCGAGGTGATGGCGACCTTTTTGCCATAGCAGGCGTTGAGCAGCGTGGACTTACCGGCGTTGGGACGGCCGACCAGGGCCACGAAGCCGCTGCGGAAACCGGGCTCAACGTCTCCAAAGCCCGCGAGGCTGTCGTCCTCGTCGCACAGAGCGTTGAGCTCCTCGTCGCTCATGCCCTCAAACGGGTCAAACTCCTCGACATCCTCATAAGCCTCTGTCGCTTCGGCATCCACCGCATCCAGGGACTCGTCGTCCAGAGTTTCATCGATAGGCTGCATATTGTCGGACATGAAAATCCCTTTCTAAATAAAGTCGAGCGCGTGGGCAAATACCAGCAATCCCACAATCGCGGCGGTGATGGAAAGTACGTATACGGAGGCGGCGGCGATATCCTTCGCACGCTTTGCCAGCGGATGAAGTTCCTGGGTCGCCAGGTCGACGATCGCCTCCATAGCGGTATTGCACAGCTCGCCGTGAATCACCAAGCCACAGCAGATGATAACCGTGGCCCATTCGGCAATATCGAGCCCCACGATGCAGCCGGCAACGACGGTACAAACGCCCGCAGCGAGCATAACCTTAATGTTGCGCTCGGTCTTGACGGCGGTGACGAAGCCCTCCATGGCGTAGGAGAACGACTTTAAGAAGGAAGGATGGTCCTTGTTCGATCCGGGAATCATAGACGGCTCCTAGTCGTGGGCGTGGTTGGTGATGGGGCCGACGTGGACCAGCTTGGGGTCCTCACCGCGCTCAAGCGCCAGATCGCGCAGGATGGCGTCCTCGCGGGCCTCCATGACCTCGGCCTCGTCGTCCTCAATATGGTCATACCCCAGCAGGTGCAGCATGCCATGCACGAGCATCAGACGGCACTCGTCGGCAGGGCTATTGCCAAAGCCGGGGGCCTGGCGGGCAATGACCTGCGGGGCCAAGATGATATCGCCGAGCTCGAGCGTCTCATCGGCGGGAATATCCTCATCAAAGGCAGAGTCGCATTCAAACGAGAGGACATCAGTGGTACGGTCGATACCGCGCCACTCGTGGTTGAGCTCGTGCATCTCGTCCTCATCGACATACGAAAGAGAAATCTCGACTTCACGTTCAACGCCCTCGGCGGCAAGCACGACCTCGCAGATGTGCTCTACCTCCTGCGCGTCGAGCAGCGTATCGAGCTCGGCATCGTTGCTGATCAATACACTCAACGGGACTCCTTTCGGTCGTGCACGCGCTTCTCGCGCACATCATCATAAGTATCGTATGCCTCGACGATACGTCCCACCAAGGCATGGCGCACCACGTCGGCACGCTCGAGGTGCGAAAATGCGACATCATCGACACGGCCCAAAATCTTCTCGACATCCGCCAAGCCACCACGACGACCCACCAGGTCACGCTGGCTCAGGTCGCCGGTAATCACGAACTTGGAGTTGAAGCCCAGGCGCGTCAGGAACATCTTCATCTGCTCGGGCGTGGTATTTTGTGCCTCGTCGAGCACCACGAAGGCATCACTCAGCGTGCGGCCGCGCATGTAGGCAAGCGGGGCGATCTCGATCACGCCGCGCTCCATAAGCTCATCGGTGCGCTCGCGATCCATCATGTCAAAAAGGGCGTCGTAAAGCGGACGCATGTAGGGATCGATCTTTTCCTCGAGGGTGCCGGGCAAAAAGCCCAGATTCTCCCCCGCCTCGACAACCGGACGCGTCAAGATCAGACGGCCCACCTCGTGACGCTTGAGCGCGGCAACGGCGAGCGCCATGGCCAGATAGGTCTTACCGGTGCCGGCAGGACCCAGGCCAAACGTGATGGTATGCGTGCGGATGGCATCCACATAGCGCTTTTGGCCGAGCGTCTTGGGGCGAATGACGCGACCGCGATACGAAAGCAGCACGTCATCGCGAAGCGACGTAGCCTCGTGCTCACCGTCGCGCAAGACGGCCAGGCAGCGAGAGACATCGTCGGCAGACAGCGTGCGCCCGGCGGCCGCCTCGCAAAAAGCGTGCTCGAAAAAGCGCGCCACGAGTTCGACCTCGTCCGGGTCGCCGCTCACGGAGATGCTATCGCCACGGGCGACCACATGAGCGCGAACCAAACTCTCGAGCGCACGAAGGACGCCGTCGCCGGCGCCCAAAACGCGCGAGGGATCAATCCCCTCGGGAACGGTAAGTCTAATCTTCGAGGCTTCCATGAACCTCCCTGCGTGCATGGACCAAGCCGGAATCATCGACTCCGATGATAGCAACATCGAGCAGGCACGGGGCTGTAAGTCCACAGGTATCGTCAAGACGGGCATGATGGAACGAGCCGAGCGTCAGGTTGTCGCCATACTCGAGCACGGCACGCTCGACCGTGCCCACGCGACGGCGAGCGTCGGCAATAGCGAGCTCCTGTGCAGCGGCCCGCATACGGCGGCTGCGCTCGGCCATAACCTCGGGCGGAACCTGGTCGGGCATGTCGGCAGCAAGGGTACCGGGACGCTTGCTGTAGCGGAACACGTGCATACGCGAGAAACCCACACGGCGGCACAGCGCCAGCGACTCCTCGAACTCCTCGTCCGTCTCGCCAGGGAAGCCGACAATAACGTCGCAAGAAAGTGACGCCTGCGGCAGATTGGCGCGAATCATACGCACCGTGTCCTCAAAGGCCTCCGCACTATAGGGACGGCCCATGCGATGCAGGGTCGCCGTGCAGCCGGACTGCACGGGCAGGTGCAAAAACGGGGCAATACGCTGCGGAAAGCGCGCCATAACCTTAAGCAGGCGCTCGGAGATATCCATGGGCTCGACCGAGGAAATGCGCACATGCGGAATAGACGTGCGCTCCATGATGGCCTCGAGCAGTTCATCGATTTCGACGTGCTCGTCGGTCGCGCTCTTGCCATCGTAGGCACCCAGGTTCACACCGGTCAGCACCACCTCGGGCACGCCGGCCTCCTGGGCCTCGCGAACTTGCTCGAGCACGGACTCGACGGGCACGGAGCGCTCGGGGCCGCGCGCCTTCCACACAATGCAATAAGTGCAGCGATGGTTGCAGCCATCCTGAATCTTCACGCCCAGGCGAGAGCGACCGAGCGCATCGACCACCTCGCCATCGCTGCAGGCGGGAACGCTATCGGACTCAACACCCAGCACCTCGCATACACGTTCGGCGACATCTATCTTGGACGGCTCGGCAATCACGCGATCCGAAAGCTCCGACAGCTCCTCGGGATGCAAATTGACCACGCATCCGGTCACGACCACATAGGGCTCGTTTGGATGGGCCAGCGCATGACGGACGGCCTTACGGGTCTTAGCCTCGGCCTCGCCCGTAACGGCACAAGTGTTAATGACGATCAGATCGGCATCCTGGGGCTCCACAATAGCAAAGCCCAAGCGCATAAGATCGGCAGTGATACGGTCAGACTCAACCCGGTTGACACGGCAGCCGAGGTTGACGACGGAAATATGGGGTGCGAGCACGCGGGCTCCTTAATCGAGGATATCGTCGAGGGCACTCTTGATACGGTCGGTCACCGACTTCTTACCGGAAGCGACGTCATCGCCCATCTCATCGGCAAAAGCACGGAGCAGCTCGCGCTGCTTATTGGAAAGATTGGTGGGAACGACCACGCGCAGTTGCACGATCAGGCGGCCACGCGAACCGCCACCGCCAATGCGCGGCATGCCGTAATTATTGACGCTCACGGTGTCGCCGTACTGGGCGCCGGCGGGAACCGTCACCTTAACGACCTCGTCGGGCATAATGCCCTCGACCTCGATCTCGCAGCCGAGCGCAGCCTGCGCAATCGAGATATCGCTCACCAGGTACAGGTCGTCCCCGTTGCGCTTAAAGCGCTCATGGTCGGCAACGCGCACGTTGACAATCAGGTCGCCCGAAGGCTCGCCGCGAAGGCCGGCCTCGCCAAAGCCGCTCACGCGCAGCTGGCGACCGGTCGAAACGCCGGCGGGAATATCGATGTCGATCTTTTCGTGCGAAGGCGTGCGGCCTTGACCGTCGCAGGTCTCGCAGGGATGATCGATAACCGTGCCCTCACCATGGCAGTCGGGGCAAGGCGAGGAAGACTGAACCTGGCCCAGGAACGAACGCTGAACCGTCGTGACGTAGCCCGTACCGTGGCAGCGGCCGCACTGCTTTTCCTGTGCGCCCTCTGCCCTACCGGTGCCATTGCAGTCCTCGCAAGGAGCAAGGCGGTCATAGCTGATTGTCTTTTTGCAGCCGAGCGCCGCCTCCTCGAGCGTCACCGAAAGCGAGATGGCCATGTCTCGTCCGCGACGACGCTCACGACGGCTGCGGGCGCCACCGCCGGCACCGCCGCCAAAGAACGACGAGAACAAGTCGTCCATGCCCATGCCACCAAAGATATCGTTGATATCGACGTAGCCGGAGCCACCGGGGCCGTCGGCAGTGCCGTAACGGTCGTAGTTAGCACGCTTCTGCTCATCGGAAAGAACGGAATAGGCCTCGTTGAGCTCCTTGAACTTGGCCTCGGCCTCGGGGTCGTCCGAAACATCCGGATGTACGGTACGGGCCTTCTTTAGAAACGCACGCTTAATCGTCCGCGCGTCGGCATCCCTGTCGACGCCAAGCACCTCGTAGTAATCCCTATTTTCCGACACGACCGAATCCTTCCGACTTTCATTATTGTCACAGTGCGTCCTATACCCAAGCAGGGCCGACCGCAAACAGAGGGTTTGATGTTATTGCATTTGGTACGGCGAAAGCATGGCCCGTTGCGAGCAGCTCGCGAACCAAACCGACACGAGCGCGAACATGAAGCCGTTGGCAAAACCGTTGGCAAACTGCATCGCGCCGCGCTTCCACCACAGCAGGCTGCGATGAAGCACGCCGTCCGAAAGCACCATGAACAGGCCCATGGCAAACGGAATAAAGCACATCACGGCAAAGGCCGAGAACACGCCCGAGATGGCCGAGAGTACCAAAAACGGCGCCACGATGCCCATCAGGTAAAAACCGGTACGAGCTTTGCCTTCCAAGCGCTCGGCCTCAACATGGGCGCGGCCGACCAGATCGCCGCCCGCGGCACCGTTGGTGCCAGCATGACCCATGCCGCCAATGCGGACCTCGTCGCCATCGTGCGTGCCGGCAGGAAACTCAATCGTCTGCTCGGAGGTTACGCGAGTACGACCGCTGCCGCCGCAATCAGGGCAGGGGTCGGCCACGACCTTACCGGAACCGCCGCACTCGGGGCAGACCGACTGGAACGTGCCCGCACCAAACAGGAAGGACAGGTCGACGTCGATATGGCCGCGGCCGCCACAGCTTGGGCAGGTATGGGCATGCTCGGAGGAGACAGAGCCCGAACCGCCGCAGTTGTTACAGGTATCGAAGCGCGTGTAGCGGACGGTCTTGCGGGCACCGCCCTTTGCCTCCTTGGCGTCGAGCTTAATATCGACGACCACGTTGGCGCCGTTCTCGGGATTGTAGGCAGCCTGCCCGCGACGCGGCTGGCCCCAGGCGCCACCAAAGGGAAAACCGCCCTCAAAGGGATTGCCATAGCCCGCGCTGCCGGCGTAGCCGCCGCCATAGGGCGAAGCCGTAGGAGCGCCGGCGAAGGGGTTGCCCGAACGCATGGCGTCGTAGCGCGAACGCTTCTGCTCGTCCGAAAGCACGGCGTAGGCCTCGGAAACCTCTTTAAACTTTTCCTCGGCATCCGGCTCTTTGTTGACGTCCGGATGGAGCTTGCGGGCCTTTTGCTGGAAGGCCTTTTGAATATCACGCGAGGTGGCGTCCTTGGAGACACCCAGAATCTCGTAGTAATCTTTTTCGTTCATCGTCGCCATGCGCGGCAACCTCCTGCTCAAAGCAGCGTATATATTGCGGTAATTCTACCCGAGCGGTCTATGCTAGACCCCAAAACAGCTCGAACAGAACATTTCCATCGAGCCAACCTAGGTGTGTCGGCGCTAAACGGGCGCGGGCGCGGCCTGCGACGACATCTGCCGAAGTGAAGGATCCCTCATGGGCCCCGAGCGCCTCGGGCACCCACGTGGCAAGTCCCAATTCGAGCGCGTGATCGCAGGCAGCTGCCAACTCGCCCGTTGGGATGACGAAAGCTGCACGAACCAACAGGTCGGACGCGACACCGCGCGTCATGCGACAAGCGAGCATCAGGTCTTCAGCCGCAGCCTCGCGCTGCGACAGATATTCGGTCTCGAACGCCATCGCGTCATCGTCACGTTGCACCAGACGCACGCGGTACGCATCGCCTCGAAAAGACACGCCGGGGAACAAACCTGCGAGACGGTCGAAATCCTCGGCGTCGAGCATGCCCGCGGCAGAACGACCCAGGCCCAGATAGCCCCGTCCGGTCCAGTAGGCAATGTTATGGGCGCACTCATGGCCGTCGAGCGCATAGCTTGCCACCTCATACGGGTGATAGCCGGCGGCACCCAGGAGCTCGCGTGCCAAGTCCATGCACGAAGCCTGAAAATCCTCGTCGGGCTCGAGCGACTCGTCGCGGCACGCCATGCGATAAAGGGGCGTCCCCTCCTCAAGCGTGAGCGGGTAGACCGACACATGATGCGGGGCCGCCGCCAGCACGCCATCGAGCGTACGCTTCCAACTCGCTGCGGTCTGCCCGGGAAGTCCGCACATAAGGTCGCACGACACATCAAGCCCAGCGTTCTTGACCGTCGCGATGGCGGCGAGCGCCCGATCGGCATCGTGAATACGGCCGATGGCAGTAAGTTCGGCGTTATCGAGCGTTTGCACGCCCAGAGAGACGCGTGTGACACCAACCTTGACAAGTGCAGTAGCAAGCTCGGCGTTCAGCGACTCGGGATTGGCCTCGCAGGTAAACTCAACGGGGGCACACCACGCACGAATACGCCGCGCCAGCTCCACCAGGCGCTCCCCCGCCAGCGACGGCGTACCGCCACCAACATAGACGGTGCGGATCTGGTCAAGGGCATCAGCCTTGCCAAAAGCATCGAGACGCGCGAACAACTGCTCAAAATAGGCATCGAGCGCAGCGCTCAGGTCGCACGGAGCAAAACTGCGCGAGTCAAAGTCGCAGTACCGGCACTTTTGGGCGCAAAACGGCACGTGCACGTACAGTGCGGTAACGGCCACCCTTAAGCCTCCAGAGGATGAGGGGGCACCGATTCGCCGGCGGCAAGGGCGGCCTCGCAGGCCACCACATCGCGCTCGATCTCATCGACCAGTGCCATAAACTCCTCGTAAGTGGAACAGCGCACCACATGGGCACGCCAAGCGGCGGCATGGGGCATGCCTTTTAAGTACCAGCTTGCATACGTGCGGGCACGCGACATGAGCGGCAGGAGCTCATGCGTCAGCGTTAGGTGCTCACGCAGGGCGTCCAGGCGCTCGACCGAGCTGCGCGGCGGCACCGGTATGCCATCGAGCGCAAGAGCGCGAGCATCACCAAAGACCCAGGGATTACCGTAGATACCGCGCGCGATAAACACCGCGCTGGCACCCGAGTTGCGCAGATGCTCCGCGGCATCCTCGGCCGAGAACACATCGCCCGAACCAATCACGGGAATCTCAACGGCGTCGGCAACCTCATCGACGACCGACCAATCGGCCTGGCCCGTATAGAGCTGCGTGGCGCAACGACCATGCACGGCGACTGCGGCAGCCCCTGCGCCCTCAAGCATCTGGGCAAATGTCGCGGCATTGCGGTCCTCGGCATAAAAACCTTTGCGAATCTTGACGGTCACGGGCACGTGCGCCGCGCCCACCGTGGCCTCGACGATCTTCTCCGCCAGGTCGGGCGTGCGCATGAGCGCCGAGCCCTCGCCCTTGGTAACGACCTTGCGGGCGGGGCATGCCATATTGATATCGATGAGCGACAGGCGATCGCCAACGCGCTCCTCGACGGCAGCGACGGCGCTCGCAAACTGATCGGGCTTGGAGCCAAAGAGTTGCACGCAAATCTGCTGCTCCTCGTCGGCCGGTAGCACCAGGCGCCAGGTCTTGTTGCTGGCATAGGCAAGGCCCGCCACGCTCACCATCTCGCTGTAGGCAAGGTTGGCACCGCGACGGCGGCACATGATGCGGTAGGCAGGGTCGGTCACGCCCGCCATGGGAGCCATAAGGAACGGCTGCTCGGCATAGGCGCCCAGCAGCCGCTTGCTGTATTCAGAAAGCGCCATAGACCTACTCGTCCACCTTGAGGATCGCCATAAAGGCCTCCTGCGGGACCTCGACCGATCCGATGGCCTTCATGCGCTTCTTGCCCTCTTTCTGCTTCTCGAGCAGCTTGCGCTTACGCGAGATATCGCCGCCGTAGCACTTAGCAAGCACGTCCTTGCGACGCGCCTTGACGGTGGAGCGGGCAATGATCTTATTGCCGATAGCACCCTGGATGGGCACCTCGAACAGCTGACGCGGGATGATCTCCTTAAGCTTGTCGCACAGGCCACGGGCCAGACCATAGGCCTTGTCCTTGTGGACGATAAACGACAGCGCGTCCACCTCGTCGCCCGAAAGCAAGATATCGAGCTTAACGAGCTCGGAGGGACGGTACTCGTTGAACTCGTAGTCGAGCGAGGCATAGCCCTTGGTACGACTCTTGAGCTGGTCAAAGAAGTCCAGGATGAGCTCGGCGAGCGGCATGTCAAAGCGCATCTCGACCGATTTGCTCGTGAGATGGATCATGTCGGTTGTAATGCCACGGTGCTCGATAGCGAGCTGCATGACGGCACCCGTATACTCGGGCGGGCAGATGATCTTAGCCTTGAGGTAGGGTTCCTCGATACGCTCGATGCGCGTGGCCTCGGGAAGATCCTGCGGGCTACGGACATCAATCATCTCGCCGTCAGTCTTGTAGACGTGATAGTCCACCGAGGGGCTCGTGGCAATGAGGTCCAAGTTGAACTCGCGCTCCAGGCGTTCCTTGACGACCTCCATGTGCAGCAGGCCCAGGAAGCCCACGCGGAAGCCAAAGCCGAGCGCCACCGAGGTCTCGGGCTCCCACACCAACGACGGGTCGTTGACGTGCAGCTTATCGAGGGCGTCACGCAGGTTCTCGTAGTCCTTGTTATCGATCGGGAACAGGCCCGTATAGACCATGGGCTTGGCCTCGCGGTAACCAGGAAGCGGCTCGGGGCAGGGGTTCGACGCCCAGGTAAGGGTGTCGCCCACGCGAACGGCCTCGGGGTCCTTCAGGCCCGTGACCACGTAGCCGACCTCGCCAACCGTCAGCGCGTCAACCGGGGTCTCGGCAGGACGCTTGACGCCCACGCCGTCGACCAAAAAGTCGCCCTCTGCCTGCATCATGCGCAGGGTATCGCCCTTTTTGATGGAGCCGTCAAAGACGCGCACCGTGGCCACCACGCCGCGATACTCGTCAAAGTACGAATCCAGAATGAGCGCTTTGAGCGGCGCGTTCGCATCGCCCTTAGGCGGAGAGATCAAAAAGACGATGGACTCTAGCAGATCGTGAATACCCTCGCCGGTCTTGCCCGACACGCACACGGCATCATCGGCGGGAATCGCCAGGTCATCCTCGATCTCGGTCTTGACCTCGTCGGGATGGGCCGAGGGCAGGTCAATCTTGTTGATGGCAGGAACAATATCCAGATTGGCGTTCATAGCGAGCGTCGCGTTGGAGACGGTCTGCGCCTCGACGCCCTGCGTGGCGTCGACAACGAGCACCGCGCCCTCACAGGCTGCCAGCGAGCGCGAGACCTCGTAGGTAAAGTCAACGTGGCCCGGCGTATCGATCAGGTTGAACTGATACGTCTCGCCATCGTCGGCGTCATAGGACACGCGGACGGCGTTGGACTTGATCGTGATGCCGCGCTCGCGCTCGATATCCATGGTGTCGAGCAGCTGCGACTCCATGTCGCGCTCGTCGACGGTATGGGTGAGCTCGAGGATACGGTCACTGATCGTGGACTTGCCATGGTCGATGTGCGCAACAATTGAGAAGTTGCGGATGTGGGAAATGTCAATTGAAGTATTCATGCGGACTATCTTACCCGAGCGATACAAAAAATGGAGCCTGTTCCATAAAACAGGCTCCATTTATGCGCGTAATCTGTGTGGTGTGAAATTTACAACTTAGGCGTTGATGCTGTTCACGAGCTTGGCAAGACCGGACTTGCGGTTGGAAGCCTGGTTCTTGTGGATAACATGCTTGGCGGCAGCCATGTCGAGACGCTTGGTGACGGTCTTGAGGGCAGCCTGGGCCTTCTCGGCGTCGCCCTCGGCGACGGCGGACTGGACGTGCTTGGTCAGCGTCTTGAGCTCGGACTTGACAGCCTTGTTACGCATGCGAGCTGCCTCATTGGTGCGGATACGCTTCTTCTGAGACTTGATGTTTGCCACTTCTGGAGTTCCTTTCGAGTTCCTTGCAAAAAATGTATGACACCTCTGAGACACGGTGAGGTCATGCAAGCGCCTACTATAGCACGCTCCCCCTCAAAGGGATAGAACGAATTTGTCAAATAGGCAGGTATCATCACGATTTTCTCAAGATGTTCGTAATCCAGAGCAAAAGCGCGGTCTGAGAATCGGCCGAACCCTTGAGCGCGAGCTCCACATCGACCGCACCCTCGAGCGCTGCGACGAGCTCTGCCATCGAAAAGCGGCGAGCCCAGGTCAGGTGATTCTTGACCTGCCAGGACTGGAGCTTAAGCGTTGCGGCCAGCTCACGACCCTGTCCGCGCGCATCGAGCGCCTTGGCAACGATAAGCTCGCGAATACGGCCGCACAGCAATGTGTAAGTCCACACGTAGCTCTTGGCGGGCAGTAGATTGAAGAGCTCGAGCGAGCGGCGCATGTCACGGGCCGAGACCGCATTGAGAAAGTCCCAGGGCTGAACCTCGGCCGTACGTACAATCCAGCGCTCAACGTCGGCAAGCTCAATCTGGGGCGCCTCGACCATCTGGGCAAGCTTAGCCAAGTCGTTATCGAGCATGCGAGTGTTTTCACCCGAACGCGAGACGAGTTCCTCGGCGGCCGCCGTCGAGATCGACTTGCCATGCTGCGTCGCCATCTGCTGAACGCGGCGCGGTAGCTCCCAGCGCTTGGTGCCGGAGCAATCGATCACGGCCTTCTTGTCGATCTTGGCGATCGCCTTATACAGGCGCGTGTTCTTGGCAAGCGAGTCGGCGATGATGAGGCAGACCGTTGTGGGGCTGGGACTTGCGAGGTACTCGACGAGCGGCTCCGAGACAGCCTTAGCGAGCTTTGAGCAGCCATCAAGGATTACCAGGCGAAACTCGCTGCCCATCGGAAAGGTGTTAAGCGATCCGATAATGGACTCGATATCGGGGTCCTTAGTCATGTCGCGCTCGTCGAGGTTAAACTCGACCATACCCGACTTTTCCAGACGCGCTTTCATACGCGAGACGGCGTGATCGCGCTTGACTCCGTCGGTACCGACGATCAGATATGCCGGCAGCAGACCGGTTTCGGACATTGCGCTCCCCTCCCGCAGGCCTTCGTATTCGTTCCGTGCCATTCTAGCCCAGGGGCCCACCACACGCCAACGACGTCGTCACGGTCGCTGGCATCGCATCGCAAAGCCATTCTCAGTCGGCGTGACGGTAATGTCGCCGTGTTCGATGGTGCACGCGAACACGCCACCCGCTTCCTTCACGGCATCGATGCAGGCATCGGACGGATGACCGTATCGATTCCCCTCGCCCGCGCTCGCGAGGGAAAGCTCGGGTCTCAGAATCTCCAGCAGCGCGGCATCGACCGAAACCTTGGAGCCGTGATGCCCGAGTTTAAGGACATCGATATCCCCCACCTCCTGCACGAATTCCCGTTCCTGGTCGAGCTCGGCATCACCGGTGAGGAGCATGCGCAGGCCCTTGTCTTCCTGAACATAAGAGAGCAGCAGGACAAGCGAGTCCTCATTGCCCTCGCCATCCACGGACTCGAATGGCCACATCACGCGGGCGCAAAATGAGCCGATGTCGACCGTATCCCCATGGCGCACCTGCCGATACTCCACGCCAGGTCGGTTCAATACCTCGGCAGGAGCATCCTCCAGCGCATCTGCCGCCACGGCAATCGTTCCGACCGAAAACTGTTCGAGCACGGCAGGCAGACCACCCCAGTGATCCTCATCCCAATGCGTCACAAAGACGGCATCGATATGGTGCACGTTATTGCGAACCAACGCCGCCACCACGCGCTCGTCGAGCCCGCAGTCGACGAGCGCTACTGTGCCGCCCTGGCGGATAAGAATCGCATCGGCCTGGCCCACATCGAGCACCGTCACCGAAGGCGGAGCGAACCGATCCCAATAGGCGTACGGAATCGCAGCCAAGAACACCAGGCACGTAAGCCCCACCGCCATAGGACGTGCACGGGGACGCGGCCACCAGACCAGCAGAACCGCCAGCAAACACGGCACTAGGTAAATCCACATGCTATCGGGCGGCACACTCACGGATGCACCCGGCACGGCGGCAAACAGCTGCTCGAAGAACAACGCGCAACGGGCGGCAACCATGGGCACAATGAGCGCCCAAATCCGCAATGGTGCCACGAGCGAATAGGGAACCAGTACGATCGACACAGCGAGCAGTACGCTCACCACCGGACCGATGACCGCATTTGCCAGCGGAGCAATGAGCGAGAACGTACCGAAGGCAGGAATGGTAATGGGGAGCGTCGCCAACTGCGAGCACAGCGTGACGGAAAGCATGCTGGCAACGCCCGACGGCACACCCAACTCACCCAAAGCGTAGGTCGCATAGGGGCAAAAGCACAGAATGGCTAAGACGCTGGCACATGAAAGCTGAAAGCCCATCTCGAACAGCACCGTCGGCCGCAGTAGCACAAAGATGGACATGGTTACGAAGAGCGCCGATGCGCCGTGCCGGCGACGCCCTGCGCCGTTTACGACAAGCGTCGCGAACACCATGCAGCACGCGCGCACGGCCGAGGGAGACGCGCCCGTAAAGGCAGCGTAGCCCACAAGCGTTATCGCCAATATCACCCGCCGAAGACCACGTGAACACCGAGTCTTTTGCAATACGCCCTCAATTACAAACCCCACGATAGACAAATGGCTGCCGGAGACGGCGATAAGATGCGCCGTACCCGTCACCGAAAACCAGTCGCCCGCCGACTGGGCGCGCAGCTCGGCCGAACGACCGCAGACGACACCGGCTATGAGTGCACGCGCCGGGTCGGTCGCAGGCGCGATGGACGCAAGCAGCCCATTTCGTAGCCGAAGCAGCGGCCCCGGAGAGCCCTCATCGACCGACACAATCCGAACGGCTTTTACCTTGCATACCTCGCCTCGGAGCACGCGCGATCGTCCATACGCATCGTTCTCAAAACGCGAAACGCGACCGATAACACGCACGTGCGCCCCGACCTTGAGCTCGCGGTCGCACGATAGGCGAACCGTTGCCAAGTTCTTACCGTCCGCGCGTGCCTCGCAGGTATAGGAATACACGTCGTCGTTTATTGATGGATCACCCTGCACGACAAACTCGAGGCTGCTTGCCGCTCGACCGTCGAGCGCCTTCGAGGCGCTTAGCGCACCCACAGCCCACCAGGCCGAGACGACCGCTCCCGCCACGAGACCGACGGACGCGGCATACAGCCACCGCTTCAAAGGGGCAAGCCGCGCACATGATTGAGCCAGCATAACAAATACCGCCGCCGCAACGGGAATGGTCCATAGCGGCCCGACCGCTGGCGCCCGCTCCCTCAACAGCGCATCAGCGGCCATGTTGAGCACCAAGACGCAGCTCATGCACATGCCGGCACACAGGGTCATCGTCCACGGAAGCAGGGGCCGCGGAGGCATAACACGCTCGCGCTCGGTCGCACTCATACGCAGATGCAATCTTTGATTTTGGCAAGCTTCTTCTCGCCGATTCCCGACACACGCATCAGGTCGTCAACCGAGGCAAAAGCACCGTTCTTTGTCCGCTCATCGATAATCGACTGGGCCATGGAGGGACCGATGCCCGAGAGCGTCTGCAGCTCTGCTGCGCTTGCCGTATTGATGTTTACCAGGCCTGTTGCGCCGCTCACGCCCGATGATGCGGAAGTCCCACCATCAACACCGGCTTCCGCAATAGACGCCTGCTGCTCCCCTACCGTTGGAACGTGGATTTTTTGTCCATCAGTGACCTTAGATGCCCGATTGAGCCCCGTAACGTCTGCCTCGGGCGCCAGCCCGCCGGCGGCATCAATCGCCTGAGCCACCCGCGCGCCGTCCTTGAGACGATATACACCGGGCGACACAACGGCGCCATCGACATCGACATAGACCTCTGCCGCGGCAGAAGCCTTAGTCGAAGAACCTTCGGATGTCTTTCCGCTCGAGGCATCACCGGATCCCGGCTCCACCAACGAGTCCGAACCGTCAGTGCGCTCAAACGACACGGCGCCGGCACCGCCGCCAAGGTTCGCCATCGCCAAGCCGCTCGACATCGCAATGACGACCAGTATCGCCATCACCACTGCCTTATGACCGAGCAGCTTGTCCGCCAAGCGGTCCATCTTTTTGACCCGTTCGTGTTGTTCGCGCTGCGCCATAGCAAAACCTCCCAACACCATCGTGTCAGGAAAGGAGCCCTGTAACAGCCACGCCCCAAAACCGGTTTTAGCGGTCAAACCAAAAGCCGACCAAAACCTTGCACAAATCCGTCCATTTATTCAGGCACACGTCAGCAAATGAACACTTAGCCACAAAATGCCCAGATAGCAAAAGACCGACGATGCAGACGCATCGTCGGTCTATGCACAAATTTACTCGTGATCTTGGTAAATCTCACGCGGAGCAAGCTCCGAATGTTTGCGTTTTAAGGTCTTAGGGGCCTTATACGTGTTGCTCTCAAAGTCGATGTACTCGGTCTGCTTGAGCAGGCGCTCGATCATCTCCTCGTGATCGAACAACTCCCAGGCCTCATGCACGGCATCGAGTTTAGCGTGCGTCTCGGGACGACGCGGCATAAACAGCGTGCAGCAGTCGGGAGCGGCCTCAGTCGAGATATCGAACGTACCAATCTCCTCGGCGCGCGCGATGATCTCCTGCTTGTCCGAACCGATGAGAGGACGGAACACGGGAATCTTCACGGCCTCGTTAACGGCCATGATATTCTCAAGCGTTTGGGAGGCAACCTGTCCAAGCGATTCGCCCGTCACGATGGCCTTGGCGCCCTCGATGTGTGCAATGCGCTCGGCAACCGAATACATAATGCGGCGATACATGATCACGCGCAGGTTGCTGGGACAGGTGACCGAAATCTCACGCTGGCAGTCGCCAAACGGCACCACGTACAGGCGGCCGATCTGGACACCCGGCTCAAGCGCACGGATGATGTCCTGCACCAAATACTCGCTCGTGTCGGGCGTCTGCGGACGACCTGAGAAATGTACCGGCACGCACACCGCGCCGCGACGCGCGAGCATCCAGGTTGCCACCGGAGAATCAATACCCGACGACAGCAGCGTCACGACCTTGCCGGCAGAACCCACCGGCAGACCGCCCACGCCGCGCTCGGAGCGCGCGTACACATAAACGCTACCCTGGACCACCAGTACGTGCACCATCGCATCGGGGTCGTGCATTTGAACCTTTTTATCGGGGAAGGCCTCGCACAGCACCTCGCCCACCTGACGATTGATGTCAATCGAGGTGAGCTCATAATCGGTATTGGAGCGCTTGGCGTGCACCTTAAACGAATCGAAGGAACCAAACTCGCGCAGCGCCTTCACGGCGGCGGCACAGTACTCCTGAGGGTCGCGATTGGTGTGATACGCCAAAGACACACGAGCAACGCCGGGAACGGTGCGAATGACACGCGCCGCCTCGTCGGCCTGATGCTCGTTAAAGGTCACGAGGATATAACCGGAAATTCGAGACACGGCATTCACGGAAAAGGCGGCCAAGGCCGCCTTGATGTTATCCATGAGGATATGCTCAAAATGTGCGCGGTTCTTACCCTTCAGTCCAACCTCGTGATAGTGGACCAGGCAGACGCGAGCCGCCATTTAGGCTTCAGCAACCTTGTGGCCGAGCGCCTTCTCGTAACGGGCCTCGTCGTAAGAGATGTCGCCGTCGACAATCTCGTCCATAGCCATCGAGATGGTGTCGGCACCGGAAAGCCCGATGGTGATGTCATCGACATCCTGGACGGCAAGCACGCGGTTGTGCTGGCCACGCAGCATGCTATTGATATCGCAGGCGCGCTTGGAGGCAAGCGAAGCGAGCAGGAAGCGGTTGTGATCGGTCTTCTCCAGAAGATCGTCAATGCAAGGCTTTACAACGGACACGGACCTCAGATCCTTTCATGCATATCGAGAACGCGAACGAGCTCATCGGTCGCGCGGTCGAGATCGTCATTAACCACGACGTCGTCGTAGCGGTCGGCAAGGGCAAGCTCATCGGCGGCGTTTGCCATACGCAGCTCAATCGTCTCGGGCGTCTCGGTACCGCGACCGACTAGACGCTCGCGGAGCACCTCAAGCGAAGGCGGCTTGATAAAGATCAGCACGGCCTCGGGGAAACGCTCCTTCACCTGCAGGGCGCCCTGGACATCGATCTCCAAAATCAGAGATGCGCCAGAGGCGAGCTTGGATGTGACCTCGCTCACCAACGTGCCGTAGCAGTTACCGTGGACCTCGGCCCACTCAACAAACTCACCGTTTGCCACGCGGCGGTCGAACTCCTCGCGCGTCAGAAAAAAGTAGTTGACGCCGTCGACCTCACCTTTGCGTGGTGCTCGCGTGGTAGCCGAAACCGTCAGGCCCAAGTTCGAGCGGCGCTCGCGCACACGAGTGACGAGCGTACCCTTCCCTGCGCCTGACGGTCCAGAAATCACAAAGAGCTTGGAATCCTGAGCGCTCACTTATTTGGTCAGCTGCTCGAGGAGCTGCTCGCGCTGACGGACGCCGAGGCCCTGGACGCGACGGGTAGCGGAGATACCGAGCTCCTCCATGATCTTGGCGGCCTTGGCCTTGCCATAACCAGGGAGAGACTCGATGAGGGTGGAAACCTTCATGCGGGAAGCGATGGGGTCATCGGAGTTGAGCACGGACTCAAGGGACTTCTCGCCCTTCTTGATCTGCTCGCGAAGCTCAGCGCGGGCGTGACGTGCGGCAGCAGCCTTCTCAAGAGCCTGCTTGCGCTGCTCATCGGTAAGCTGAGGGAGTGCCATTCGTACCTCCAAATAGTTGGGTTATATCTGATTCAATAATTGGCATTTTAGCACGTAGAACGTGCAAAATGCCCAATCGCGGCTCCATAGGTTAGACGATACCCGCAAAAAGTGCAATATACTGCGCCCAAAGTTAAGCCCCTGACCTGCGATTCCACACAAAGGATGGGAAAGTTTACGCAGGCACAGGGGCTATTTTGTGCTAATGAGACCCAAAAGTGGTGACTTAGGGGAATCTTTTACGCGACGTTTTCGACCAGCTCGGCGACGATGGCGTCAAAGGCGGCAACCGGATCGTCGGCGCCGGTGATGGGACGGCCCACCACAATGTGGCTTGCGCCGCGCTCGATAGCCTGGGAAGGCGTCGCCACGCGGGACTGGTCGCCTAAGGCGGCGCCCACCGGACGCACACCCGGAGTCACGATCAGGGCATCAGGACCCAGCAGCTCACGCATGTCGTGAGCCTCCATCGGCGAGCACACGATGCCATCGATGCCACTGGCCTGAGCGAGCTTTGCCAGGCGGGCGGCCTCCTCGGCCACCGGCGACTCGACGCCAATCTCGCTCAAGGCATCCTGATTCATGCTCGTGAGCACGGTGATGGCAACGAGCTTGGCGCGGTCCTCGCGTGCTTCCTCGGCACCCTCGCGGCAGGCAGCGAGCATGGCGCCCGAACCCAAGCCGTGAACCGAGAGCAGGTCGGCACCGGCAAGCGAGGCCGAGCGGGCGGCACCGCGAACCTGATGCGGAATGTCATGGAACTTAAGGTCAAGGAAAACCTTAAAGCCCAGGTCCTTAAAGGTCTTGACGATCTCGGGGCCCTCAGCGTAATAGAGCGTCATACCAACTTTAAGCCAGGCGGCATGGCCCGAAAGCTCGTGGGCGAGCTCGAGCGCACGCTCGCGGTCGCAGTCGAGAGCGACGATTACGCGGTCGCGGGCATCGGTCTCTAGCATTCGAAAGCACCTACCAGTTCGTTGATGTCCTTCACGCCTTGGGACTCAGCCCAGGCCTCGAGCTCGTGCGCGATCTTGAGCGAAGCGCACGGATCGACGAAGTTGGCCATGCCGACCGACACGCAGGTGGCGCCGGCCAGGATAAACTCGGCCGCATCCTCGCCGGTCATGACACCGCCGACGCCGTTGATGGGGATATCGACGGCCTGGGCAACCTCCCAGACCATGCGCACGGCGATGTGGTGGCACAGCGGGCCCGAAAGGCCGCCCTTGGGCTTGGCCACGCGGGACTTGCGGGTATGGACGTCGATGGCCATGCCCTGAATGGAGTTGATGACCGAAAGGCCGTCGGCGCCGGCAGCCTCGAGGGCCTTGGCAATCTCGGCGACGTTGACCGGCGCCATCTTCACGAACAGCGGCTTATCGGTCACCTTGCGGCAGGCAGCCATAACGGATGAGGCGCCCTCGGGCGTAGAGCCCATGGCGGCACCGCCGGCGGCGATATTAGGGCAGCTCACGTTGATCTCGTAGCCGGCAGCCCAGGGGCACAGCTCGACATACATCTCGAGCGCGCGGACAAACTCGTCAACGGAGTGGCCGGCAACCTGACAGATGACCTGGCAGCCGTCCTTGGACAGCTGTTCGAGCCACGGACCGGACTCGCGAGCAAAGGCGGCCACGCCGGGGTTCTGAAGGCCCACGGAGTTGATCATACCGCCGGGGATCTCGGCCATGCGGGGCGCGGGGTTGCCGGGCCAGGGCTCGGCAGCGCAACCCTTGGTGGTGATGGCGCCCAGCTGGGAAACATCAAAGAAGTTCTGGAACTGCCAACCGTAACCAAAAGTACCGGCTGCGGTGTTGATGGGGTTCTGCATCTTGACGCCGCCGAAATCGACGGCCATGTTCACGGTACCCACTAGAAGACCACCACCTTGGAAGCATCGAACACGGGGCCGCACATGCAAGCACCCTTCATACCGTCGACCGTCTCGACATTGCAGGTGTTGCAGGCGCCAAAGCCACAGCTCATCATGCGCTCAAGCGACACCTCGCAGTACGCACCGGCCTCGGCGGCAGCGGCGGCGACTTTCTTCATCATGACAGCGGGGCCGCAGCTGGCGACGTAGTCGTAGCCGCCCTCGCCGAGCAGCTCGGCGGCAGGATCGGTGCAAAAACCGTGCGTGCCGAGCGAGCCGTCGTCGGTGCAAACGTTGACCGTGGCGCCCAGCGCGCGGAACTCATCGACACCCACGGCCTTGGAAGCGGTGCCAAAGCCCAGGCACACGTCAACATCCACGCCCTGCTCGGCAAGCATACCGGCAAGACACAGCACAGGCGGAACGCCGATGCCACCGGCGACGAGCAGCGCCTTCCTGGTGCCCTCGGGAACAAGCCAGCCGCGGCCGCCAGGGCCCAACAGGTTGGACTTGGAGCCGGGACCCATCTGCGACAGACGACGGGTGTCGTCACCCACGACGGCGTACCACAGCTCGACGGTGCCGGCCTCGGCGTCGGCGCGGTAGTAGCTCAGGGGCACGCGAAGCAGCGAGGACGCATCACCGGGTACGGCGATGTTCACAAACTGACCGGGCTTGAGCGCACTTGCAAGCTTGGGGGCCGAGATGACGAGCGAGAAGACGCCGTCGGCAATCTCCCGGTTCGAGACGACCTCGAAGTCGTGCATGCGTGCAGTGGAAGGTGTGGGCATAAACGCTCCAATCCCCCATGCGGTTGCATGGTCCAAACGAATAGAAAGCGCTGCACCACCTCTGGTGTCGCCATCAAGCTTTGTCAGGATTACTCCGTCTACACCGATACGGTCATTGAAGGTAGTTGCCACGTTAACTGCTTCCTGTCCAGTCATCGCATCTACGACGAGCAACGTCTGCGTAACGCCAGCTGCCTCTTTCACATCTACAAGCTCCTGCATCATGGATTCATCAATCTGCAGACGGCCTGCGGTATCAAGGATGACCACGTTTTGTCCGTTATTCTTTGCATGTTCGATTGCTGCCTTTGCAATGTCAACCGGACTGTGATTTGTTCCCATTG
>OFMV01000792.1_pt1 | contig 27784 bp, 21 predicted proteins | sample 1541881 | NCBI WGS metagenome assembly OFMV01 (sample SAMN04209220, study PRJEB22552) | human gut metagenome | biome: gut; material: feces | host: Homo sapiens | place: USA: Oklahoma
GGATTATAGATTAGAATTGTTAAAGGAATATCGTGAGTTATTACTAAATTGGGATAATAATAATATGCTATATAATTCCCTTAAATTTTATAAAATATACAATGGTGATGTAGAACATAGTGAATTAGTTAGTACATTGTTATGTAGAGAAACTGGGAAAAAGAATGATATTATGACAAGTTGGTGGAAGCCTACTAAGTATTTTCTTTTTAGAAGCATAAAAGGAACGAGAACGGAGCTTACGGATAAGTTGTTGAGTAGGATTCCAGAAAAAGCAGATGTTGAAGAACTTAGACTTTCTTTGTCGACAATACGCTATCAAGAAGAAAATGAACAAATTGAAGAAGATGTAATAATAGCTTTTATGGATTTTTTGAAAGTGATATATTCTTTAGGAAACATGACGAATTCGGCATTTACGACAACGGGAGGACCTTTAGATAACTGGGATGCAAAACTTTTCAATATAAAAAGTCAGATTAAGGATGATGAGTGGAAAGAGTATATTACTCATAATTGTTTCCAAGATTTTTTTGATGAAAATGATGATGATTATGAAACTATTTTGCCTTTTTGGAACTATGGAGCTAAAAATCTTGCCGCAGCAACAGATAGTGATTGGAAAGAATATTTCATAAATGTAAAAGACAGAATAGAAAAAAGAAATAAACGATTGAAGAAAAAGAATATATTGTAATAGCACAAATGAGAGTTTCCATCGAAGTAACATGGATAGGCATACTGGAAACTTTCAGTTTGAGGAGGTGAACACTTTGGATTTTACAGGCACTCATCCCATAACTGTGAGTTCCATAACGTTAAAGAAAGAAAAACGGTACAGACAAATATGATTTCCTTCGTGAGCCATGGAGATAAGACTCTTCAGAGGCTTATCGGAATGCCCGGCGAACAGGAACATCATATTTCGTCTGTACCGTTTTTCTTTTCATAAACCTATAAAATTCTGACTTGTGAGAGGACGCTTATATCTGCCCTTCACAACCTATAACCGCACCACAGAATCTGCGACACTACGCCAGTTAAACTCCGGTTTATAACTCCGGCAGGAGTTTTAAAAATTCTTCCGTAGATTGTGACACTGGCAAAGTTGGATTTATCGAAGCTACCATCTGACGGGATGGTAGTTTTTCTTTTGTTTTCACAACATACAGGTCTTTGGATTCCCGGCTTAAGCAGTAGTCCGGGATAAAGGCTATTCCAAGTCCGATGCGGGCAAGGTCGATCAACAGGTCGTTACTGCTTAATTCCACTTCCGGGATCAGTTCCAACTGATGCTGCAAAAACAGATTGTGCAGAAATTCACTTGTCGTACTCTTGTGGTCAAGCATGAGGATCGGATACTGTTTTAATTCTTCAAACGGAATCTCCTGCTGTTTCAGATTGAAGTAGGCAGGGTTCGCAATGAAAACATCGGTAAAATTGCAGACTGTTTTCTGAATATAGGAATGATTCAAATGTGCATTTGGGAAGTTCGTCACGATCAGATCCACTTTTCCCTGCTCTAAGAGATCCACACAGCTTACAGAAGTTGCATTGGTTACTTTGATTGGCACATTTGGAAACTTCTTGTGGAACTGCTTTAAATAAGGAACTAAAAAGTAACGGCAGATCGTATCGCTGGCACCGATGTGGAGCTGTCCAAGTCCAAGGCTGCCAGAATCGAGAAGCTGGCTCTCACCGCGCTGGATTAAGTTCATGGCAGGCTCAATGTGCTTTAAGAGTACTTTTCCGGCAGGGGTGAGCTGTACTTTTTTCGTGCTCCGGATGAAAAGAGGCTGCTCTAATTTTTTCTCCAATGTCTTGATCGACTGGCTGACAGCCGACTGTGAAATGTATAACTGTTTACTTGCCTCGGAAAAACTCAAAGAGGTTGCAACATAATAAAAAACTTTATATAACTCGTAGTTGATATCCATAAAAATGCGTGTACCTTTCCAATAAGGTTTCCAGGTTAGAGAAAACCTCAGATTATAATGAGCGTATATACAGACTGATGTGCCTGAATAGATATAATTATAAGACGTACTTATAATTGTGTCAATCGATTCTTATGATTAAATGAGTGTGAAGTGTGCGTGATAAATAGTAGATTAAATATTAAATGAACTTATAAAACAAATTAAATATATTAATTATGCTAATCTAATACCATATGTTATACTATCCTAAGATTGAATCGCAATGACTCAGTACGTCATAATTGCGAAGCGTAATATCTGGCGTGGCAGAAAAAATCATGCCAGAAGCAGAATAAAAGAAAACATATCGCGAAAGGAAAAGGGAACATTTATGAGCAAGGTAAGAAGAGTTTATGTAGAAAAGAAACCGGCTTTTGCAGTCAAGGCAAAAGAGTTACAGGCTGAGATTAAGAGCTATCTTGGAATTTCTTCCGTGACAGGTGTACGTGAACTGATTCGTTATGATATAGAAAATATTTCAGAGGAGACCTACAAGAAGGCACTGGTCACTGTTTTCTCAGAACCACCGGTAGATATGGTTTTTGAAGAAGAGTTCGAACTTGGAAATGCAAAAACTTTTTCCGTAGAATACTTACCGGGACAGTTTGATCAGAGAGCAGATTCCGCAGAACAGTGTGTAAAATTATTAAACGAAGAGGAAGAGCCGGTCATCCGCACCGCAACAACCTACGTGATCGAGGGCGAAGTGACAGAGGAGCAGTTGGAGGCGATCAAGCATCACTGCATCAACCCGGTTGATTCCAGAGAGACAGGACTTGAGAAACCGGAGACTTTGGTACAGAACTTTGAAGATCCTGCAGATGTGATCTCTTTTGTGGGATTTGCAGATATGCCGGAAGCACAGTTAAAAGAGCTTTACAGTTCTTTAAACCTTGCCATGACATTCAAGGATTTCTTACATATCCAGAATTATTTTAAAAAGGAAGAACACAGAGACCCATCCGTAACAGAGATCCGTGTTCTTGATACCTACTGGTCAGACCACTGCCGTCATACAACATTCTCCACAGAGTTAAAGGATGTGAAGTTCGATGACGGATTTTACAGAAAACCGATCGAAGAGACTTACAATGACTATCTGAATACATTCAAAAATCTTTACGAAGGACGTTCCGACAAGTTTGTCTGCTTAATGGATATCGCATTACTTGCCATGAAGCGTCTGAAAAAAGAAGGAAAATTACAGGATCAGGAAGAATCCGATGAGATCAATGCATGCTCCATTGTTGTTCCAGTAGAAGTGGACGGACAGACCGAAGAGTGGCTTGTCAACTTCAAGAATGAGACACATAACCATCCGACGGAGATTGAGCCTTTCGGTGGTGCGGCAACCTGTCTTGGCGGAGCAATCCGTGATCCGTTGTCAGGACGTACTTATGTTTATCAGGCAATGCGTGTGACCGGTGCGGCTGATCCGACCGTTTCTGTCAAAGATACATTGCCAGGAAAGCTTCCACAGAAGAAAATTGTCCGCGAGGCAGCTCACGGTTACAGCTCTTATGGTAACCAGATCGGACTTGCAACCGGTTATGTAAAAGAAGTATATCATCCAGACTATGTCGCAAAACGTATGGAGATCGGTGCCGTTATGGGTGCTGCTCCAAGACGTGCAGTTCAGAGACTGACTTCTGATCCGGGAGATATCATTATCTTACTCGGAGGACGTACCGGACGTGACGGTATCGGTGGTGCAACCGGTTCGTCTAAAGCGCACAATACGCAGTCTACTTCCGTTTGTGGTGCAGAAGTCCAGAAAGGTAATGCTCCGACCGAGCGTAAGATCCAGAGATTATTCCGCCGTGAGGAAGTTGCCCACATCATCAAAAAATGTAACGATTTTGGTGCAGGCGGTGTGTCTGTAGCAATCGGTGAATTAGCAGACGGACTTCGCATTAATTTAGATAAAGTTCCGAAAAAATACGCCGGACTTGACGGAACAGAGCTTGCAATCTCCGAGTCCCAGGAGCGTATGGCAGTTGTTGTAGCTCCGGAGGATGTACAGACCTTCTTAGGCTACGCAGCTGAGGAAAACTTAGAAGCAGTGGAAGTTGCAGTTGTAACGGAAGATCCAAGACTTGTATTAGAGTGGAGAGGAAAAGAGATCGTAAATCTTTCCAGAGCATTCTTAGATACAAACGGTGCACATCAGGAGACCAACGTAGAAGTTGAGATGCCTGAGGAAAAAGAAAATTATTTCAAAAAGATCGCAGCACCAAAGGTAGCAGAGGCAGTTGCGGCAAATGATATGAAAGCTGCATGGATGACAGAGCTTGCAGACTTAAATGTCTGCTCCCAGAAAGGTCTTGTGGAGATGTTCGACGGTTCCATCGGTGTGAACAGCGTTTACATGCCATTCGGTGGAAAATACCAGCTCACAGAGACACAGTCCATGGTTGCAAAGCTTCCGGTTGCAAAAGGAGACTGCGATACTGTGACAATGATGTCTTATGGTTTTGATCCATACTTATCAAGCTGGAGCCCATACCACGGATCTGTTTACGCAGTATTAGAATCTTTATCCAGAATCGTAACTGCAGGCGGTGATTACAAGAAAGTACGTTTCACTTTCCAGGAGTACTTCCGCAGAATGAGCGAGGATCCAAAACGCTGGAGCCAGCCATTTGCAGCATTACTTGGTGCTTACAATGCACAGATCGGCTTCGGACTTCCATCCATCGGTGGAAAAGATTCCATGTCCGGAACCTTCAATGATATTGATGTTCCACCAACACTTGTTTCCTTCGCTGTGGATATCGCAAAAGAAAAAGATATCATCACACCGGAATTAAAAGCAGTGGGAGACCAGTTAGTACTGTTTACAATTAAAAAAGATGAATTTGACCTTCCGGATTACGCACAGGTCATGAAATTATACGATACCATCCATGCACTGATCCAGGCTGGCGTGATCGTATCCGCTTATGCACTTGACGGAAAAGGACTTGCAGCAGCAGTCAGCAAAATGGCATTCGGTAACAAGCTTGGCGTCACAGTAAATGAAGATGTTTCCAAAGAAACATTATTCGCTCCGGGATTCGGTAACATTGTGGCAGAAGTTCCGGCTGAAAAGGTTGCAGAGGTAAAAGCAGCATTCGATGCAGCAGGACTTGCAGGATACGAAGCACTTGTCGGATGGGTAAATGAGGAAGAAAGCTTTATTTACGGTGATATGAGAATTTCCATGGAGGAAGCATTACACGCATGGAAAGCTACATTAGAAAAAGTTTTCCCAACCCGTGCAACAGAGAATAAGGATGAAGTTAAAACAGGATTATACAAAGCAGACAGCATTTATGTATGCAAAAACAAAGTGGCAAAACCAACTGTATTCATCCCGGTATTCCCGGGAACTAACTGCGAGTACGACAGTGCAGACGCATTTGAGCGTGCAGGTGCCAATACGATCGTAAAGGTATTCAAAAACATGAATGCAAACGATATCCGTGAATCCGTAGATGAGTTTGTAAAAGCAATCGAACAGTCCCAGATCATTATGTTCCCAGGCGGATTCTCCGCCGGTGACGAACCGGACGGCTCTGCAAAATTCTTTGCGACTGCATTCCGCAATGCAAAGATGACAGAAGCAGTCATGAAGCTGTTAAATGAGAGAGACGGACTTGCACTTGGTATCTGTAACGGATTCCAGGCACTGATCAAATTAGGATTAGTTCCACACGGAGAGATCTGTCCACAGTCAGCTGAGTCACCGACTCTGACATACAATACCATCGGACGCCATGTGAGCAAAATGGTTTACACAAAAGTTGTTTCCAACAAGTCCCCATGGTTACAGGGTGCAGAGCTTGGAAAAGTATATTGCAATCCGGCATCCCATGGCGAAGGACGTTTTGTAGCACCACAGGAGTGGTTAGACAAGCTCTTTGCAAACGGACAGGTTGCTACCCAGTATGTGAATGAAGCAGGTATTCCAACGATGGATGAAGAGTGGAATGTCAACGGTTCCTACATGGCAATTGAGGGTATCACAAGCCCGGATGGACGTGTACTTGGCAAGATGGCTCACTCCGAGAGACGTGACAGAAGTGTTGCGATGAACATTTATGGTGAGCAGGATATCAAGATCTTTGAATCCGGTGTGGCTTATTTCAAATAAAACAGGCAATATTATTTATAAAAGATGAAAAAGACTTTGTGGAGTGTATAAACTCTGCAAGGTCTTTTTTACGTCTTACGGTACAAACTTTACCACTTACATGAAAGCTATTTACAAATATAACACCATTTTCTATACTGAGATAGTCGATAAGGACAACGAAAACATGAAAGGTAAAGGGAAAAGGAATGAAGGTTACATCCAGCAGACTGATCGAACAGAAAAAACCAGTCCTGAAACAATTATTAGATAGATTGCTGCAGACATATTCGTATGCATCCATTCTGATGACAGATTCAAAAGGCAAACAGTACACCATTTCAAAACAGGGAATCAGCATTACGGAGAACATGTTTGTGGAGTTAGGATATGTGGTAAAAGTATACGATGGCGAGAGCTATGGAGAATATGCGTTCAGCCACATTGATGAGAATGAGATTGACACCATTGCGGAGGAAGTAAAAAATCATGTGATGCCGTGGGCAAAAAAGCTTCCGGATGACATGAAAGTGAAACAGTATCCAGAAATTCCGGACGAAGCATATCATTTTGAAAAAAGCACTGACTATGAAGTTTTGCCGGAAGAATTAGGCGATGAGGAGATCGTAAAACGCCTTGGCGCAGTGCGTGAAAAAGCAATGGCACAGGATGAAAAAATCGTTGAGATCAAGACAGCATGCGTTTACCAGATTTATCACAAATTATTTTTATCTCCAAACAAAGACATGACGCAGAACGTCATGTGGACAAACGGCATGATCATGGGACTGATCCCGAAGGGCGAGGAGATGAAGATGGCATTTGACAGCTGCTCCGGCTGTGGCGGAATGGAAATTTTAGATGACATGGAAACAAAAATCCCATCATTAGTGCAGAAACTCAATGATCTTGCCACAAGTGAACCAATCACACCGGGCGAGTATGACTGCATCTGTGCACCGGATGTCACAGGCATGATCGTGCATGAAGCATTCGGACACGGTGTTGAGATGGATATGTTTGTGAAAAAACGTGCGCTGGCAGAAAAATACATTGGCGAATATGTGGCATCCCCGTTAGTTACCATGCATGACGGTGCTGCAGCAGCATCTGAGACAGCAACCTTCTTCTTTGATGATGAGGGAACACTTGCGCAGGATACCGTCATCATTGAAAAAGGAATCTTAAAGACCGGAATCTGTGATGCACAGGCTGCTATGGCACTTGGCACAAAACCGACCGGAAACGGAAGAAGGGAAAAGAACAGCCACAAAGCGTACACGCGGATGACCAATACTTTCTTTGAACCAGGCACAGATAAAGTGGAAGATATGATCGCCTCTATTTCCTATGGGTTTTATCTGGAAAATGCGAGCAGCGGCATGGAAGATCCGAAAAACTGGGGAATCCAGTGCTTAGTTGACATTGCAAGAGAAATCAAAGACGGTAAATTTACCGGAAAAGTATTTTCTCCGATCGTACTGACCGGATATGTACCGGACTTATTAAAATCCATTTCCATGATGTCAGATGAGTGTGAACTTGCAGGAACCGGCTACTGTGGAAAAGGACACAAAGAATGGGTAAAAGTGTCGGACGGCGGTCCATATATCAAAGCCAGAATCAGATTGGGATAAAAAGGAGAGAGACAGATGCGTGAAAAAATATTACAGGCAATTCGGAAATTTCAGATAGAAACCTATCTTGTGACAGAGAAAACAGTCGAGGGTGCAGAACTTTATTTTATAAAAAAAGAACTTGATATGCGCAGGATGAAACAGGATGCGGTGTCTGCGGTTACCATTTACCGTGATTTTGAGACAGACGGAAAGAAAATGCGTGGTTCCGCAAACATCAACATTTTTCCGGAGATGACACAGGAGGAAGTAGATGAGGCGGTAAAAGGTGCTTATTACGCAGCTTCCTTTGTAAAAAATCCATTTTTTGAACTTCCAAAAGGGAAAAAAGAGGATAAAGTGCAGGTAAAAAGCACACTTTGTGGAAAAAGCCTTGAGGAGATCGGAGATGCATTTGTAAAAGCGCTTTACTGTGTGGATGTGCAGGAAGATGCATTTATCAATACGGCTGAGTTTTTCATGGAAAAAACAACGACTGCGATTTACAATTCAGAGGGCATTGATGTTTCTTATGAAAAAAGCAGTGTGAACGGAGAGTTTGTCGTACAGTGTATCACACCACAGGATGTCGAGCAGTATCAGGAGTTCGCATATGATGATCTTGACACAGAGGCACTGACGGCACAGGCAAAAGAAGCATTGGAACGGGTATGCGACAGGGCAAGGGCGACAGAAGCACCGGAAAAAGGAAACTATAAGCTGCTTCTTTCCGGAAAAAATGTGCGCACACTGATCGATTTTTACATGGACCGGTCATCCTCTGGCATGGTCTATCCGGGTTATTCTAACTATCAGGCAGGAATGGATGTGCAGGGAGAAAAAGTGCAGGGAGAAAAATTAAATATCACGCTCCATGCATCCAATCCTTATTCAAGTGAGGGAATCCCGATGAAAGATCTTACACTATTAAAAGAGGGAGAACTGAAGGCAATTCATGGAAATGCCCGGTTTGCATACTATTTAGGTGTCGAGCCGACCGGAATCTACAGTGCGGTAAAACTGGATAACGGCACAAAAACTCTTGGGGAGATGAAAAAAGAACCATACCTTTATGTGGTAAGTTTTTCTGACTTCTCCATGGATAGCTTAAGCGGATATTTTGGCGGTGAAATTCGCCTTGCCTATCTTTTCGACGGTGAGAAAGTGACGCCGGTAACCGGAGGTTCCGTCAGCGGCAATCTGTTGGAACTACAGAAAGATATGGCATTTTCCACCGAACGTTATAAAGATAAAAATTATGACGGACCATTTGCGGTCGAATTTCATGGGGTAGCGGTCGCAGGAAAATAAGGTTTTCATGGTGGCGAACATGAGATGCAAGGTAAATAAAAGCAGAAAACAAAAAGGAACATTACATAAATGGAACAAAAAAAGTTTCCATCTATGTAATGTTCTTTTTTGGTGGAGGCAGATAAAATGGAGATGAAAAACAAATGAAGAGGAGAGAAAAACATGAAGAAAAATCTGAAAAACAAAATTACTAAGGTAATTGCAGGAATGATGCTTGCCTGTTCACTGCTTACATTGTTTGGTGGAGTAAGCAGTGATGGGATTGTGACGTGTGCTGAAGTTATAATTGAGAATGAAATTACAAATTAGGATATATGAATAGAAAAATCACTCCAGAAGTATTTTTGTAGTACTTCAGAATTAGAGTTTAATTCATATAGTTCCTGGATACTGCATGCGTAATGAGCAAATTTTGTTGCCGGTTCATATTGCTGGCATTCTGCAAGACACTGGCAATAATAAAAAAGAAAATATCCAAAGGTGGCTACATTTCCTTTGAGCAGCTGGTGATTCGAACCTGTGAACAAATCAGCCGCCTCGTGATAATGATGTTGTGTATATAAACTGTGTTCATACTTATACAATGTCAGTGGAAAAATACTATTTATAAAAAGTATATCGAGCGAATGAACGGAGAGGTAGTCAAGCAATTTTGCAAAATATAAATTGCTTTTATTTCCATCAATGTTTCGATATTGGAATCCAATATTATTTAAAATGGAAAGTTCGCTGTGTGTCAGGGGGTAATTATAAATAAAGCGAATGTCAAAATCCGGCAGAGTATAAGTGAGTGCTGTGTGCAGGTTCTGGATGCATTCTTCAGGAGAAGATAACAATAAGTTACAGTCAAGAGTATAACGCTGCGATAAGGTCGTATCTTTCTTCGTAATCAATGAGTGAAACTGGTGCAGATAGTTTTCTATTTGCTCGTTGGTCAGCAGACGTGTATGTGTTAATTTGAATTTTAATTCATAAAGTCTGCTTTCACGTTCATTTCCCCAAAAGGTAAAGAAGCGTTCGGATATGCCAAGACGCTGTAATAAAGCTTCGGTCAGAAAGACATCCGGCTGCAGGGATTCATTTTCAATTTTTGAAAGCTTGGATTTTGAACATAATCCCTGACATAATGAAGTCAGAGAAAGTCCCTGTTCCGTTCGAAGTTCATGAATTAATCTGCCAATCGTCAAAACTTCTGTGGAAAAAAAGTCATAAGTACCATCTGTTAAATTGGAGGTATTTATGGCTTTTTTCATTGGAAATGTAGTTTGTGGAATATCGTCCATTTGTGAGAGATAATCATCCGATACAAACATATGTTCACTCAAAACATAATTTCTGCAAATGGAAGCGTAGTAGCTTTCGATGGAGTGTGCGGCGTAAAAAGTATTCTTAAAATAAATATAGGCAGTTTTCATTTCACCGGTATGATAATAGCCAACCGAAGTCAGAAATGTTAATTCTAATAAAGGGGAATCCTCGGAATTTTGTACCATTTTATGACGGTGATGGTCTGCTATGGCAAGAGCCTCTTTATAATCTTTTATTTCTAATAAATACTTTGTGTAGACAATCGCATATTCTGCGTACAAATAATCTTTTTTCAGATAATCAATTTCAGCGTTTGCTAGATAAGAAGTAACCTGTGAACAGATGCTATAACAAAGATCGCATTTCCCCAGATAAAGTAATTCCTGTGCAACACCAATAAGCAGTTCGATTTCAACAATAGATAATAAAAGATGATGAAAATCCGAATAGTCAATTTCAGGACGTGTTATATGGAGCGCCGAGGAAAAAAGGTCATAAATTGCATGATGGTCTGCACAGCCAGAGCGCACCTGAATCCGACCATTTAAATAAAGATATTCCTGATAATAGAGTTTGTTATCTGCAAAGTTCCATTCTTCAAGCTTATTTAATTCCTCATATGCCTGACTTAACTGCCAGGAACCCAGATAGAAGCGTGCGCGATTGAGGGTATAGAAACAGTCAAAGTCTGTTCTGCTTGCAAAGATCGGGTAAACTTCGCAGGGAGCACCAGCGTGAGCCATAAGTGCCTGAAATGTGACAGGACTGACACCGGAGGAACCATTTTCAATTCTTGAGAGCGAGAGAACAGAACATATCCCTTCGGATAACTGTTCCTGCGTTAACCCCGCCTTAATCCGTGCTTCACGGATTGTTTTTCCTGCATTTCTTACACTCATTTGTAATAACCCCTAATCAACGTATATTTTGAAATAAATTATATAGCGGGAAGAAGAAAAAGACAATGTATATCAATAAATTTGATATATACATAAATGGAAACTCTTTTGTTTCTGGTTACTTATATTACAAATTTGTGCGGAGCTTGTATAATGAAAAAAAGCGAAAAGAAGAAAGGAATAAAGGAATAAAGGAATAAAGGAATAAAAAGTGTTGTATGAAACAGGAAAGTAAGGTCAGCTATCGTGATATCCTGCGTTAGACCGAGTACATGAAAATTATGATAGCGGCATTGATCAATCTTTCGGAGATTCCATTGACGCAATTGCATCTACATGGATCGTCTATGAGATCACAGGAAATGCCGCGTGGTCGGCAATCATTTATGGTGTGAACAGAATACCGTCTATTATCATTACACCATTAGCCGGAGCATGGGTAGAAGGACGGAAAAAGAAAACAATTATGATTGTCACGGATCTGATACGTGCAGTCTGTGTGGCATTTGTAGCAACTAGTTATCTATTTGGATTTTTACAGGCGTGGATGTTACTTATTACAACGGTGACAATCTCAACGGTAGCGGCATTCCGGGGACCGGCAAGTAAGGCATTGACGCCGAAAGTATTGGAAAAAGAATACTATGAGTATGGAATATCATTATCAACAACTTTGTCAAGTATGGTAGAACTGATAGGAACGGCTGTTGCAGCAGCAATCATAGCAGCAATTGGAACGTCTGGTGCCATTTATGTGGATATGGCAACTTTTTTGATGTCGGCATTGATTATAGCGTTTGTGAATACGAAAGAGCAGAATCTTGTTGTACAGAAATTTGACCGCAAGGCGTATGTGAAAGATTTGACCGATGGATTTTCCTATGTGAAAAAAGATGCAATGATTCGTATTTTTTTGCTGTTGGCAATCTTTTTAAATGCGATTTTAGTTCCGCTGAACAGCTTACAGGCACCGTTAGCGAGTGATGTGCTAGGCGGTGGAGCGGAGATATTGTCGATTCTTGGAATTGCCATAACGGTAGGTATGTTTCTTGGCTCTGCAACGTATCCAATGATACAGCGTATCATGACTGGAAAAGGACTTTGGATTACAAGCGGTTTTGGAATTGCGTTGTTTTACATTATGCTTCCAATGTGCAGACCGCTTTATACAAGCAAGATTTTAGTTTATACCGTTACAGCAGTATTAAGTTTTGTTCTTGGATATACGGCGGCATTGGTAAATTCACATTTAAATGTATTTGTAGTAAAAAAAATTGAGAGTGATTATCTTGCCAGAATATCTGGAATTACAACCGCAGCAAGTGTAGCGTCTATGCCAGTAGCATCTTTACTGGTGAGTATTTTTGTTGCACATGTGGATACATCAACAATATTTATTGCTTCCGGTGTATTAGCACTGATTGTGAGCGGCTGTATGTTTTTCTCTAAAACACTTGGTAAGGAGAACTGAGGGATTGTCTATTGCTCGAAAAATTCCGGGACAGCGCATCAAAGCATTATGAAAAAGGGCAGATAAATGCTAGTATATGGATAAGTGATTTAGAGGTGTATGCCAAATGAAATATTGGAGGAACATTCTATGTATTATATAGCATTAAATGTGTTACACAACATGAATTCAAGCAGAATAATGTTATACAGAGAAATGAAAAAGTACTTTGAAAACCAGAATATTAATTCAGATGATGAAGTTTTTGAATTAGGTCGAAAGTTAGGATTAGCTGATCATGTAATTAAGTATGAATATGACGGTTGTATGTACGCAAATTTTATAGTGCCTCAAAATGATGTTAAAAGACTTTCTGAAAAGGCAAAAGTAGATTTTAAATTGTATGATTCTGAATTGAAATATAAATTATTTGAAATGCCTATTACATTTGATATATACCCAAAGTTCCTTGAGGCAAAAATGCATAGAGTAGATACTATTGACAGGGCATATGAAGAAAAACTTATGGAAGAAAAGTGGTCAAGAAATAAGACACTACAGCGTTATAAAAAGAAAATAAATTCTTTTTCAGAATTGGAAAATACTATCTATAAGCTGAATGAAGTTTTGGGTGGGCGGGATGAATATAATAAAAGTCTGGAAGAATTAATAACGGTATATGGAACAAGAAGAAACAGTACAAAAGATTCAACAGCATGGATTAACTTTAGAGGATGTTATTGGTCTAAATCATTAAATAATTTTTGGAGAGTCTATTCGCATATATTTGATTATACGGATAAAGCGATAGAGTGGGGAGGAGAGCCACTTTCATTGCAGTATCTTTCGGAGCTTTGCAATAGGGAAGGAAAAGATTTGAAAGATTTTTTAGTGGCAGCAATGGAAGATGGGATGATTAGAAAAATAGGAAAAGACAGGTTCTCCATCACTGGACATGCAGCTTCTATTAATAAATGCATCAGCAGTAAATATCATTTAAATAGATTGAGTGTCATCATTCGGAGAAAAGATAAGCAGCGTTTTATTTTGCTGATTGGAGAAAATAGTTTGTACTCGCAAAAAATCAAAGAGGTAATTAATTGTGATACAAAAAGAGTAGAAAATTATTGGCGTTTATTTGAAGCTGATACATTAAGTGATGTTATTACAAAAATAATCGATATAATTGTTGCATTTGATGTTTATGAGGATTTTTATTACTGGTCGTTAATTAGTACATAGGAGAATATACAAAATGAAAATTAATAACAAATATTATTCAGAACATAGAGGTAATCGTAATTTAATAATTTTTCCAGATAAGCCGTTTTGGATTGTGGGCGATAATTCATTGGAGACAATTATTAAATATTTCACGGAGGAAATATCTGATAATGAGTTATTTCATGTATTAACTAATGATTATGGATATGACAACGAAGAGATTACGGATACATTAAGCTATATTGAAAATGTTCTAGTTGAAGCAAATCTTGATAAAAATAAGGATATTCACGGCATTGACTATACTACATATTTTCCACTTCCGGTTATTAACGTTACCAGAAGATGTAACTTAGCGTGTAGACATTGCTATGCTGATGCAGGAAACAAATGGTCTGGAAACGAAATGTCTACAGAACAGATAAAAAAGGTGATTTATGATATTGCATATAATTATGCGGCTGCAGTGATTGACAAAAGAATCTTGTTATCAGGAGGAGAACCTTTTTTAAGAACAGATATTATTGATATTGTAAAGTACATTAAGTCCATTAATGCAACGCCTTTAGTTAATACAAACTCACTACTCATAGAAGAGGATATGATGGATGTATTAAGTGAGTGTAATGCCGAATTATTAGTTTCACTGGATGGAGCTAAGCGTGAAAATCATGAGTTTATCAGAGGGGAAGGTACGTTTGAAAAAACTATAGATAAAATTAAATTGTTGAAAAAACATAATGTGATAACAAAATTGTCAATAACATTACATTCTGGAAACATTAATGATTTGGAAGATTTTTTTGAGTTGTCTGAGCAGTTAGGAGTAGACGGAATTGCAGTTAATGTGCTTAATGTGTTAGAACGAGCAGATAAATGTAATATAAAAAGAGTTGCCCTAAAAGAAGTTAATGCTGTTATTAGAAATCTTAGCAAAAAGTCAGAAAAAGCTTTTGAATATGCTTCTATGACAGATTTTGCAAACTTAGGTGCAATTTTGCTTATGAATTGGAAATTTGTATATTGTGGAGTAGGTGCTGCATCACTAGTAATAGATTATGATGGAAGCGTTTATCCTTGTTACAATAACATGAGGGAGGATTGTAAACTTGGGAATGTATTACAAGATGATATGATAGAAATTTGGAACAATAGTGAAAAACTAAAAGAATTGAGAAAACTGCATGTAGACAATTTTGGCAAGAAATGTAAAGCATGTCCGGTTAAGTATTATTGCGGTGGGGGATGTAGAGGAGAAACTTTTTATGAGAGTAATACATATCTAGCACCTTGCCCGAATTGCAAGGATAATCTGGAAGGAATTATTGAGTTAATGTTCACCTTAAGCGAAGGAGATAATGCCTTGTTCGAAAATAGGATAAAATATTATGAAAATATGGAAGCATTTAAAAAAATTACGAAACATAGTTAATAAGTGTAATGAAAGAATTAAACCATTCTTACAGTATCCGTTGAGATTTTCTAAAAAAAATACTTTAACGTATATATTACTTAAATTAATTTGTTCATTTGTACCGATGGTAACCATTCTTTGTATAGAGAAATTTATTGACATTATGATGTTTTCTATTCAAGAAGAAAATTTTTGTAAAACTGAAATAATTTGGATTGTCACTTTACTAGCGGTTGCTTTTTCGTTCGAATGGGTTGTTGAAAACTTGGATTATCGAGTAAGCCAACTTATAAAATTGGATGTATTGCCATCATTTTATGAGATTATTATAGAAAAGAAAAGGAAAATAGGAATTGAAAATTATGAGGAGTCGGAAACCTGTGATTTAATATACCGAGTATCTAGTAATTTTGCAGAAAAAATTACAAATGCTTTTGTTGCATTTGTTGGCTTTGTAGAACTTATTATTCAAATTGGCTCATTGTTATTGATTGTTGGGGAACGAGTATGGTGGTCGATGTTTGTTTTAATGCTCGTATCAATTCCACTGGTATATTATTCAGTAAAATTTGGCGAAGATAGTTATGAATTTGATGTTGAGATTTCATCTATTAATAGAGAAAATGAGTATTTGACAAAGTTGTTAACTTTAAGGGATTACGCACATGAAAAAAAAATGTTTCAATCGTGGAGAGTTTTGATAAATCGGTGGTCAAAAACATACAGAGAATATAGAGTAAAAAGAAATAAGCAACAGATGAAATCTTTTGTTAAAACAAAAGTAGCTGGTTTGATATTAGACTTTGCTGCGATACTAATAATTTTTATTATATTTTATTTATATATAGAAGGGTTAGTAAATATAAGTTTGTTTATTGCCTATACTACAGCGGTATTTAATTTTTTATCAGTAATGTCTTGGAATTTTACATATTATATTTCGGAAGTTTATTCGGGAATGATGTTTTATAGAGATTTCAATAATTTTCAACTAATTAAGAACGAGAAAATTGAAGGAATATGGATAAAGAATATTAGCAATATAGAGTTTTCTCATGTGACATTTAGCTATCCCAATAGTGACGATCCGGTATTGAAAGATGTTTCGATGTACTTAAAAAATGGACAACATTATGCGATTGTTGGAGATAATGGAGCAGGAAAATCAACTTTTATAAAATTAGTATTGGGTATTTATGATGATTATAGTGGCATGATAAAAATAAATGGAATAGATTTGAAAAAACTCAATAAAGAAAGTGTACGCAATGCGCTGGGGGTCATTAATCAAATATTTGGCAGATATAATGTGAGTGTAGAAGAATATATATTTGGAGCTGAAAAGGATTATGATGCCGATAAATTAAATAATGAAATTAGTGAGCGTTTTGGGGAAAAATTAACTTTAAAAACATTACTTGGTAATATTTATAATGAAGGTGTAAATCTTTCAGGAGGAGAATGGCAAAAACTTGCATTATTAAGATTATTTTATCAAAATAAGGAAACATATATATTTGACGAACCAACTGCATCGTTGGATCCTTTGATGGAAGAAAGAGTGTTTGAAGATATAGATAAAATGTTTAAAGATAAATTAACAATTGTCGTTACACATAGAATGTCTTATGTTAAAAATGCAGACTATATCTATTTATTTAGTAACGGAAAAGTTATCGAGCATGGTGTGCATGAAGGGTTGCTGAACCAAAATGGTCATTATGCATTAATGTATAATACACAAAGGAGCTTATATAAATGAAAACATGTATAACTTTGTTAAAGCATGTTAAACAGATGGATTTTTTTCGTAAAAGGGAATTTTTTATTACAGCTATTAGTTATTTTTTTAATGCACTAGTTTTGTATTTAAATATTTTTATATTTGAAATTTTTTTAGATACAGTTATCTCAAGCAATAAGATGAATATGCTAGACATGTTTTTGAAAAAGTTTTGTCTGTTTGTGATTTCATGTACACTAGTGCAGGTATTTGATGGATTGAATGTAATTATGCTAAACCGATATATGAAATCGTGTGTCGAGTATTTTCATGAGAAATTTTTAAATAAAATGGCAAGAATTTCGTTGGGATATTATGACGATAAAGATTTTATTGATTTATCTAATGCGGCACTAAATGGGGTTAATGCTACTTCGTTGTCAATAATTATGGTTTTAAGCCTGTGTATGTTTTATGTGCCCTATTTGTTGCTTGTTGTTTTTTTTCTATTTGATAAATCTTGGTCCTTTGTATTGGTTCTTCCGGCAATTATAGTACCTATTTTTTTTTCGCATGTTATTAGAAATAACTATTTTAACAGATTTGAAAATGAGTATGCAGATGAAAGATCAGTTCGAGATTATTTTTTGAATTTAGTAGCTGATAATCGGTTGTATATGGAAATGAGGTTCAATAATTACGATGAGTTTATATCAAGCAAAACGAAACGATATAATAATTCCTTTAGTTTGAAAAGAAAAAAACTAGAGACAGAATTGGTGAAAAAAGATGTTCTGTTGAATATTATGTCTAGTTCCGGGTATGTGTTTAGTATAATAATATTAGTACTGAATACATTTGGAGGAGATATTAGTTTAGCCGAATTTGCTACGGTGCTCATGTTGATTAATAAGTTGTTTTCTATGGTGGAACAGTCCATTAATAGCGAATGGCAAACTATATTCGACAATTCCGTTTTGATAGATATATTTGACAAATTTCTTAATGATGAAAAATACTGTGAATACAAAACAGATTTTGGATATGCAATTGATAATAATAAAAAATTTACTATTAACCTTGAAAATGTGTCGTACAAATATCCAAATACCAATGAAAATGTGTTGAATGGTATTTCTATAGAGATTACCAGTGGCGAGCGTATTGCTATTGTAGGACCAAACGGTGCAGGTAAGACAACATTAGCAAAAGTATTGTTGGGTTTATATAAACCTTTACAAGGAACTATGCATGCTTTCCAAGATAACAAAGAGGTGCTTGTAAAAAAAACAGCATCTTTTCAAGACTTTGTAAGATATAAATTTACTTTGTTTGACAATATAGCTATTTCTAATGAAGATTTGACATTTAGAGCTGCAGAAAACTTAATGGATAGAATAAGTGAGAAAGAAAAATGCCGCTTAGAGCTTAATAGGATGATGTCGTCTGAGTTTGATGGAATAGAGCTATCAAGCGGAATGTGGCAAAAGATAGTCTTAGCTAGAGCAATATGTAAAGAATATAACTTAATTGTATTAGACGAACCAACAGCCTCTCTAGACCCATTAGAAGAAGAAAAACATTATAGGTTGGTAAATGACTTAATAGATAGCAATGCTATAGTTATATTCGTCACACATAGATTAGCATCCGTAAAAATTTCGACTAAGATTTTATATATGGAAGATGGAAAAATCGTAGAGCAGGGGACGCATGAAGATTTAATACAGCAAGGTGGAAAGTATGCGTCGATGTATTTTAAGCAACAAACGAAATATGAGTAGTAAATATAATAAGGTAAAAGTTTATGTATACAGAGAGGAGAATGATATGGTTCAGGAACAAAATGTAAAAAAAGTAGCGCATGTTTTTATTTTTAGCAGACCTAAGACAACAGACTCTGTTCGAGAGGTAAGCGTACCGAGATATCCCAATGGTAAAGTAACTTCTTAATCAAGTATAATAGTGACATACAAGGTTTGACGAATAATGATGAGAGGATAATTAAGAATACTATTTTGTAAAGAAACTTTTACCTTTTATATTTATATGTCTTGTCAAAAGTTTCAATAAACGGTGTATGTCTACAGTGATGATAGCATCTGTTTTTGAATATGAAAATTCAAAGACAGATGCTATTTGTATTTGAAAATAGTAATAAGAACTAGGGTTGCATAGATTTTGAAGAATTAAGCGAGAGGTTATCAAAATGACAAATTACAAAATTATTAACAGCAATAAGAAAATTATTTTATATAATAATTATACGGGTATTTTTTTTGAAATAAATGAAGCAGTCGTCATTTTACTAAGTAGGGATAGTAAAATAATCACAAATGAGGAAGTGAATAATTTTCTTACGGATAACATGTTTAGTGGGATTGAGTACTATAAGTTGGCAAAATTATATCCCAAAATAACAAAGTATGCATTATTTAACAAATCACATCTATTGTATGATAATTTGGGAGAATTGCAAGAGCAAGAACTGTCAGATTTGCAATTTCGGTTATTAACTGGGATTGAAGAAGCAAAAAATTTGTTAGAGGTATATGAAAAACTGGGTATATCTTATATAGAATTCTGCAAGCTGTTATATAAGTTTACGTGTTTCGAGTGTCAAGTCATTAAAGTTTTTGATGATAATACTGTGGAGGATTTGAACTTATATTTTGAGTTTAACTTTGAAGAAAAATTTAAACATGAGGAACAATCTGAAATAAGTAATGTAGCATATTATAATAACATTAAAATTAGTGATGTAGAAGAACAATTTCTTACAAAAGAAACTACTATTTCGTATATGTTAAGAAAAACTTCTGCTATTTTGAAAGGAAGAACTTATGGAAAGACATTATTTGATAATCTTATATATAAAATTTCAAACTGCAAACGTATAAGAATTTTAGAAATCGGAGCGGGGTTAGGTGATGTAGCTTACCAGATATGCAGCGAATTAAGTCAAATGAAGGTATCGTTTGAATATACTATCTGTGATATTTCACCAGCATTGCTGAACTTTCAAAGAAGTAGATTGAAACATTTCTCTGACCATATGAAATACGTGCAATGTGATGGAGAAGAGTTTAGAGAAGGGACATATGATATTATAATATGCAATGAAGTAATAGCAGATTTAGAATCAGTAAAGATAACGACAGAATTAATGAATGAATACCCGTTTTTGGAGAAACATTCGAACAAGGGATATGTAAATAGTGGTGCATTAAGATTGTTAAAGAATATATCATATATGTTAAGTAAAGGAGGAGTGGCAGTAGTAACAGAGTATTATGATGAAGAGGGTATGAATGAAATCTCGAATCAAATGAAAGATCATATGGAAGTGTCTATTAATTTTGGGGTATTGAAAGAATATATGGATTATTTAGGAGAAAGGACAGAAATCTTTATGTTACAACAGTTTCTCAATATTGAAGATGAATGGGTGCTTTCGGATAGTAGTTTGAGATTGATTACTTCGTTTCTTGGATATGAAAAAAGGTTTTACACAAAAGATGAAATTATGGATAGTGCTATTTGTGAATGGCACAACTTACATTTTCAAAAAATTTCAGATTGGTTAAACTTATTTAAATGTATATATATTAATAAAAAGTAGTTGTCCTTAAAATGATATACATTATTTTGAATATTCTTGTGTAATGTTTTTTCACAATCAACCGCTTCGGAGATTCTATTGACGCAATTGCACCTACATGGATCGCCTATGAGATTACAGGAAATGCCGTGTGGTCGGCAATCATAACAGCAATTGGAACTTCCGGTGCAATTTACGTGGATATGACAACTTTTTTGCTGTCCGCACTGATCATTGTATTTGTAAATACAAAAGAGCAGGGGCTTGTCAAGCAGAAATTTGACCGTAAGGCATATGTGAAAGATCTGGCAGATGGATTTTCTTATGTGAAAAAAGATACAATGATACGCATTTTTTTACTTTTGGCGGTTTTCCTGAATGCAATTTTAGTTCCATTGAACAGTTTACAGGCACCCCTTGCCGGTGATATATTGGGCGGTGGAGCGGAGATATTATCAATTCTCGGAATCTCCATAACCGTAGGTATGCTGCTTGGCTCCGTCACTTATCCAATGGTACAGCGTATTATTCCGGGAAAGGGGCTTTGGATTGCGAGTGGTTTGGGGATTGCTTTGTTTTATATTATGCTCCCGGTGTGCAGACCGCTTTATACAAGCCGGATTTTGGTTTATGCGTTTACCGCAGTATTTAGCTTTATTCTGGGATATACGGTGGCATTGGTAAATTCGCATTTGAGTGTGTTTGCAGTAAAAAGAATCCGCACAGACTACCTTGCCAGAATATCCGGCATTACAACCGCGGCAGGTGCAGCATCCATGCCTGTGGCATCGTTTCTGGTGAGTATCGTTGTTGCATATGTGGATACATCAGCAATATTTATTACTTCCGGTGTGCTGGCACTGATTGTGACTGTGTGCATGTTTTTTTCCAGAACACTTGGACAAGGGGAAACTGATACGGTTGCAGAAGATGTAGAAATGGTGCGATCATGAATTGGGATTAATATTGAATTGACACGATATAGAGCATTATGGCATTATTAAAGGAAGTGAGTATAAGCATCATCGATGGCATGTGAAAAAGCAGGGATCAGAGCCAGGGTTTAGAAGGAGAAAAACATTGAACACGTATATATATAAAACAAAAAAATATATTATCGCCCAGATTTTATGGGATTTGGCAGGCGTTATCTGTCTGGCTTTTTCACCATTGCTTCAACAATGGCTGTTTGATTATGGGCTGCAAAGCCCTCTCAAAAAGATCGTGATGGCGAATATGTTTCCTTACAGGGAAATGATATTACAGCGTTAGAGCAGGATTATCTGGAACCGGTTATCAGTATCATACGCTGCGTAAACATGATAATTGTGTATGGTGTCGTGCTGTTTTTCGGAGTTGACTGGAGAATTGCGCTGGTGATAATTCTGACTTCGATATTTGCGATCCTGATACCGAGAATGATAGGAAAATCGCTGACTGACGCAAGAAGTACATATCAGGAACAGATGGCGGAGTACGTTACAGAGATTACGGATTTATTGGAAGGTTTTCGTGTTATTAATCAGATGACGGTAGGAAAAATACTTGATAAGCATGAACACGTTTTAAATGAAACAGCAGAAAAGCGGTATCAGTATGGGAAAAAGAAGAGCATGGTATTAGGCGTGAGTGAATTAACGACTAAATTCGTGAAAATATTTACATTTGCAGTGGTGGCAGTTCTTTTTTATAAGCATGAGATCACGGTGGGAGTCGGAGTTGCCACACTTAGTTATGTATCTTCTTTCATCGAACCGATCGACACTGTCCTCTATAATTTCACGGCAATACAGTCCATGAAGGACGTGAAGAAAAAAGTATTAGCTTATACGCAGGATACGCATGTCACAGTCCTGCCACGAAAGAAAAAATTAAATTCAGATATAACATTCGAAAATGTGACATTCAAAAGGAAAAGTTTTGCATTGGAAAATATAAATTTAACAATAAAAAAAGGCATGAAGTATGCTGTTGTCGGACACAGCGGAGCAGGAAAATCAACCTTGTTCAAACTTATTATGGGGTATGAAAAAAACAGTTCCGGCGTTATCAGATTAGATGGAGAAGATATCAGAAACTATGACATTTCTGAATTGATATCCTATACGGATCAGAACGAACATATTTACAGAGCTGGGATTGTAGATAATATAACCGTTTTTCATTCTTATCCAATGGATGGGATCGACAGCGTAGGAAAGAGTATCTGGCCGGAATTTTTTGAAGGGATATTCAACAGAAAAGAAAAAGAATGTCAGCGTTTTAGTGGAGGGGAAAAACAGGCAGTCGCATTTTTGCGTATGGCAGCAAAAAATGCAGAGGTGATACTTCTCGATGAGCCGTTTTCTGCAATGGATGCAAAAATGAAATCGGCAGTAGAACATTATCTGTTTACAGGAAAAGAGTTTGAAGGAAAAACCGTTTTAGTCATTACACATGATACAAGAGAAGAAAGCCTTTCGCAGTATGATGGAATCATACATGTTGGAGAGAATGGCATTTATGTGGAATAAATGTCTGTGGGCAGGGAGAGATTGGATATTGTTTTTCAAAAAGTAATCCGCTATACTTAGGTCAATAACGAGTGAGGATGACAGAGATTGTTCTTGATGGTGACTGGAGGGACGATACATGAATACAATGCCGATATCAGAACTGATTGAGCAGGTAACAGAAATCTGCAAAAAAAACGGGGTGAAACGGCTGGATTTATTTGGTTCTTTTGCAACAGGAACATCCACACCAACGAGTGATATTGATTTTGTGGTGTATGGATGCAACAATCTTATAAAATTGGAAACAGATTTAGAACAGATTGAAACATTGCGGAAAATAGACATTTTTGACTACGACAGTATTCACAATGAATTTTTACGGGAGGATATTCACAAATATGGAAAGCAGATTTATTAACCGGTATCATACTTTTTGCAAATGCCTGAATAATCTGGAAAAAGTAAAACTGCCAGCCCGGATGCAGATGTTAAAAGTGCGAAATCAGCTTGCGCATGATTATGATGGAAGTTTTGCATGCGAGATGTTTGCGGATATTGTGAATGTGTACTGTCCGTTGTTCGAGAAATTCCGTGACAGCGCAGCAAAATATTATGAGTAAGACAGAAAGGGGCTGTGCACCAGCTGATTAGAATCAATCAGCAGTGTCTCAGTTTCTTTTTTTATGTAAATAAGAAACTTCGTTTCTGTTACATAAAAAATACTCCGCGAGGATGCGCAACTTGCGCACGAGCAAGATGCACACATTCATGCGGTGCATTTGACGACCGTTAATCAGATCGGGATTCGCAGAGCGTATTCGTCTTTTGTGGGAGGGCAGATAACTATGTATTATATAGCATTAAATGTGTTACACAACATGAATTCAAGTAGAGTAATGTTATACAGAGAAATGCGAAAGCACTTTGAAAACCAGAATATCAATTCAGATGATGAAGTTTTTGAATTAGGACGAAAGCTGGGATTGGCTGATCATGTAATTAAGTATGAATATGATGGCTGTATGTATGCAAATTTTATAGTGCCTCAAAATGGTGTTAAAAGACTCTCTGAAAAGGCAAAAGTTGATTTTAAATTATATGATTCTGAATTGAAATATAAATTATCTGAAGTGCCTGTTACATTTGATATTTACCCGGAATTCATTGAGACTAAAATGCATCGGGTAGATACGATCGACAGGGCATATGAAGAAAAACTCATGGAAGAAAAGTGGTCAAGAAATAAGACACTGCAACGTTATAAAAAGAAAATAAATTCTTTTTCAGAATTGGAAAGTACGATCTGTAAACTGAATGGAGCTTTCGGTGAGCGAGAAGAATATCATAAAAGTTTGGAAGAATTAATAACGGCATATGGAACAAGAAGAATTCATACAAAAGATTCAACAGCATGGATCAACTTTAGAGGTTGTTATTACAAAAATAATGGATATCATTACTGCGTTTGATATTTATGAGGATTATTATTACTGGCCACTAATTAGGACATAGGGGGATATGGAAATTAATAACAAATATGATTCAGAACATATGGATAATCGTAATTTTATAACAAAACGACACGGATATTGACATAATATATATAAATATGGTACTCTCTTAAAAAGAGGTGAGAAAATGTTAAAAACTTATCTGATGGAAAATTATGGATATAATGAACCTATTTTTTTGAATGACTTGACAATTCAGGGATTGTCTGAAAATGCAGTTCGGCAGGCCGTGAAACGACTTGTTGCTAATGGTTTTTTGGAACGGTATGATAATGGAATCTATTATATTCCAAAGCGTGACGGATTACTTGGGAAGAGTTATCTTGATCCGTCGCTGGTTATTATGCGCAAATATATACAAAGTAAATCAGAGATTTATGGGTATGTCACAGGAGAATCATTTGCCAATCAGTTAGGATTAACAACGCAGATGCCAGCGGTGATTGAAGTGGTTACAAATCGTGAGGCGACGAATGGCCGTACTATAACAGTGGGAAGTGAAAGAGTTAGAATAAAAAAGGCTCCGATTATGGTTTCAGATTCGAATGCTGATCTTCTACAGTTACTTGACAGTATTGGGCAGGCAGAAAAGTACACGGAGCTGTCAATTCATGAGACAATAGATATATTGATTTCTTATGTGAGAAAGAAATGTTTTACGAAAGATCAGTTGTCGGAAGTGATTCCGGCATTAACTGGTGCAACGGCAAAGAAATTGATCGAATGGGGAATGATTTATGAATTTGCATCATGATGAAGTAAGAAAACAGCGTTCAACATTAGCAGTTTGTCCATCAGCAAAAGAAAATGTATGTGTGACGGATATTTTATATGAAATTATAGAAAAAGAGACTTATAAAAAAGATTATGAGGAAATAACATTAGGCTTGCTATTTGTGCCAGAAACCTACGATACAGTTATTCAAAGCATAAAAAAGATTGCAGATAGTGGAATCTGGAATTAGAATAAATGGCGGATTTTACACCGCCACTTTTTCTATTCAATCCTCACAAACTCCGGCTTTCTCTCCCGGAACACCGTAAAGTAATCAAAGCCGGCGTCTTTTAATATAGAAGGAACTTTTGCAAAATCAAATGCAACATGTTCCGGTTTGTGGGCGTCGGCACCAATCGTGATAATCTCGCCGCCTAACTCACGGTAACGCCGGATGATCTCTTCGGTTGGATTCGGGTGCCCAAGACCGTACTTGAAGCCACCGGTGTTCAACTCGATCCCTTTTCCGAGGAAGACAAGTTTTCGTAAAATTTCATCGATCACATCCTGATATTCTCTCCAGTCATAATTTTCATTGGAAGTCGGACCGTAGCGGACAACATAGTCGAGGTGTCCGTATACGTCGAAATCATGGTAACTTTCTATATTTTCAAGAATGGATTCAAAATATTCGCGGTAGGCGGCTTTCTCTGTCCGTTTTTCATAAAAAGCCGCATAATACGGATCAAATCCATGCACAACATGGGAGGAACCTATGACAAAATCAAATGGATACTGCGATAAAATATCCGTGTGCAGTGCGGCAAGATGCGGCTGTAATCCAAGTTCAATGCCGAGGCGGATTGGAAGCTTTGCTGCATATTTTTCCTGATAGGCAAGTACGGACGAAGTATAATTTGGCAGATCGAGAAGAAAAATATCCGGCTCCTCAGGATAATCAATATCAAGATGATCTGTAAAGCAGATCCCGGCAAGTCCTTTTTCAATAGCAGAAGAGATCATTTCTTCCTGCGGGGCTTCACTGTCCCCGGAAAACTGGCTGTGCATGTGTGTGTCCCAGAGCCGGTAATGCGAAAATTTGGTTTCCATAAAATCTATATTCCTTTCCGTGAAAAAATTATTAGTAAAATTAATAATTAAAAATTTGTAAAAATACAGCGGCTAAGTTATAATAAAACGCCTGTATCATGCATTAATCTGATATCTAATATAACTTATTTTACAAGAAAATGGAATAGATTGTACGTGATTTTGTACAAAGTGAATGAAAAACATAGTCGAAAAACAAATATAGTGAAAAATTTAACAAACTCATGAAAAACACTTGAACTTTATACAGAAATTGGTTAAAATAAAGGAAGCTTGGGAACAATAGTTTTCCAAAAGTATATTTTATACAATTCTAGGAGGAATTTAAAATGGCAGTAAGAGTAGCAATTAATGGATTTGGCCGTATTGGTCGTCTTGCTTTCAGACAGATGTTCGGAGCAGAAGGATATGAAGTAGTAGCAATCAATGATTTAACAAGCCCTAAAATGTTAGCACACTTGTTAAAATATGATTCTTCTCAGGGAAAATATGAGCACGCTGATGAAGTATCTTACACAGATGATTCTATCATCGTTTGCGGAAAAGAAATCAAAATCTACGCATTTCCAGATGCAAACAACTGCCCATGGGGTGAATTAAAAGTTGACGTTGTATTAGAGTGTTCTGGATTCTACACAAGCAAAGAGAAAGCTCAGGCTCATATCAATGCAGGTGCAAGAAAAGTTGTTATTTCCGCTCCAGCTGGTAACGATCTTCCAACAATCGTTTACAACACAAACCATAAAACATTAAAACCAACAGATACAATTATTTCTGCAGCTTCTTGTACAACAAACTGCTTAGCACCTATGGCTGATGCATTAAACAAATATGCACCAATCCAGTCTGGTATCATGGTAACAATCCATGCTTACACAGGTGATCAGATGACTCTTGACGGACCACAGAGAAAAGGTGATTTAAGAAGATCCCGTGCAGCAGCAGTTAACATCGTTCCTAACAGCACAGGTGCTGCAAAAGCTATCGGATTAGTTATCCCAGAATTAAACGGAAAATTAATCGGATCTGCACAGCGTGTACCAACCCCAACAGGTTCTACAACAATTTTAACAGCAGTTGTTAAAAAAGCTGGTGTTACAAAAGAAGATATCAACGCAGCTATGAAAGCAGCAGCTAACGAGTCCTTCGGATACAACGAAGACGAAATCGTATCTTCTGATATCGTTGGAATGAGATTTGGTTCTTTATTCGACGCTACACAGACAATGGTTAACCAGGTATCTGATGATCAGTACGAAGTACAGGTTGTTTCTTGGTATGATAACGAGAACAGCTACACATCTCAGATGGTTC